>MCNE01000013.1_pt1 | contig 111909 bp, 79 predicted proteins | sample 778201 | NCBI WGS metagenome assembly MCNE01 (sample SAMN04296813, study PRJNA304217) | bioreactor metagenome | isolation source: sewage enriched with benzalkonium chloride | place: Turkey: Istanbul urban wastewater treatment plant | reverse complement strand
AACTTCTGGTGGCTGCTGGGGATCATGGCGCTGTTCTCCTGGCTGGCCCTGGTGGACGTGGTCCGCGCCGAATTCCTGCGCGGGCGCAACCTGGAATACGTCAAGGCTGCCAGGGCCCTGGGCCTGAGCGATCGCAAGGTGATCCTGCGGCACATCCTGCCCAACGCCATGAACGCCACCCTGAGCTACCTGCCGTTCATCCTCACCGGCGCCATCTCGACCCTCACCGCCCTGGACTTCCTCGGCTTCGGCATGCCCGCCGGCAGCGCTTCCCTGGGCGAGTTGATCGGCCAGGGCAAGCAGAACCTGCAGGCGCCATGGCTGGGGCTGACGGCGTTCTTCGCCCTGGCGCTGATCCTCTCGCTGCTGGTGTTCATCGGCGAGGCGCTGCGCGATGCCTTTGATCCCCGATCTTGAAGCGGACTGTAGAAATGACTGAAAACCTGATCGAAATCCGCCAGCTCAATGTGGCCTTCGGCGGCCGCCCAGCGGTCCGCGACCTGTGCCTGGACATCCGTCCCGGCGAGTGCCTGGCGCTGGTGGGCGAGTCCGGCTCGGGCAAATCGGTGACGGCCCACTCGATCCTGCAACTGCTGCCCCAGACCGGCTGCAGCAGTAGCGGCAGCGTGCGTTACCGCGGCCAGGAGCTGATCGGAGCCGACAGCGCCACGCTGCAAAAGCTGCGGGGCAACCGCATCGCCATGATCTTCCAGGAGCCCATGACCTCGCTGAACCCGCTGCACAGTATCGAGAAGCAGATCGGCGAAACCCTGCTGCTGCATCGCGGCCTGGGCGGCAAGGCGGCCCAGGCACGCATCCTCGAACTGCTGGAGCTGGTGGGCATCCAGAAACCCCGGGAACGGCTCAAGGCCTACCCACATCAGTTGTCCGGCGGCCAGCGCCAACGGGTGATGATCGCCATGGCCCTGGCCTGCGAACCGGAGCTGCTGATCGCCGACGAACCCACCACCGCCCTGGACGTCACCGTACAGCGCAAGATCCTGCTGTTGCTCAAGTCCTTGCAGCAACGCTTGGGCATGTCGCTGCTGCTGATCAGCCACGACCTCAACCTGGTGCGGCGCATCGCCCAGCGCGTGTGCGTGATGAAGTCCGGGGAAATCGTCGAGCAGGCCGACTGCGACACCCTGTTCAACGCTCCGCAGCACCCCTATAGCTGCGAGTTGCTGCACGCCGAACCCGAGGGCCTGCCACTGTGCCGCGACACCCGCGACACCGTGCTGGAGGTGGACAATCTCTGCGTCGAGTTCCAGGTCGGCGGCGGCCTGCTGAGGCGCAAACAGTACCTGCGGGCGGTGGACGGTATCAGCCTGCGCGTGCAGCAGGGCAAGACCCTGGGCATCGTTGGCGAATCCGGCTCGGGCAAGTCGACCCTGGGCCAGGCGATCCTGCGGCTGCTGGATTCCCAAGGTGGCATCCGCTTCCAGGGCCAGGCCCTGGACGGGCTCAACCAGAAACAGCTGCGGCCCTGGCGCAAGCAGATGCAGGTGGTGTTCCAGGACCCCTTCGGCAGCCTCAGCCCGCGCATGTCGGTGGCGCAGATCATCAGCGAGGGGCTGGAAGTGCACAGCCAGTACGATACCCACCAGTGCGACGAGCAAGTGATCCGCGCCCTGGAGGAAGTCGGCCTTGACCCGGAAAGCCGCCATCGTTATCCCCACGAATTCTCCGGCGGCCAGCGCCAGCGCATCGCCATCGCCCGGGCCCTGGTGCTCAAGCCGGCGCTGATCCTGCTGGACGAACCCACTTCGGCCCTGGATCGCACGGTGCAGAAACAAGTGGTGACCCTGTTGCGCCAGCTCCAGGAGAAGTACGGCCTGACCTACCTGTTCATCAGCCACGACCTGGCGGTGATCCGTGCCTTGGCCCACGACATGATCGTGATCAAGGACGGCCAGGTGGTGGAAAGCGGCGCCAGCCACCAGGTATTCGCAGCCCCGCAGCACCCCTACACCCGGGAACTGCTGGCCGCCGCCCAACCCGGCTGAACCTGCGGCGATCGACGGCCCTCCCCGTTCGCGCCCGCTATGCGCCCATGCGCAGCCTGCGACAGCGGCTACACCAAGCCTCGCCCCTGTAGCCGCTGCCGAGCCTGCGAGGCTGCGCCAAGGTCCGCAGGACCTTGCGGCAATCTCCAGCCACCCCTTCCCTGGTCGCGCCCGGGAGGGGATTGTCGGCATAATCGGCGCCGCCAGCCCCAGGACCCCAGCCCATGAACGACAGCGAAAACCTCAAGGACTACCAGCGTGTGCGCCAACTGGCGATCCGCTCGCTGTTCGAGATCATCGAGCAATCCAGCGAAGGCACGGTGATCGTCGACCGCGACGCCAATATCGTCTGGATGAACGAGCGCTATGCCCGGCGTTTCGGCCTGGAGTCGGCGACATTCGCCATCGGCAAGCCCTGCGAGAGCGTGATCCCCGGCAGCCTGCTGCGTGAAGTGGTGCGCACCGGCCGGCCGATCCTGCTGGACATGCAGGACACCCCCAAGGAACCGCTGGTGGTCATGCGCCTGCCGATCCACGACGCCGCGGGCCTGGTGATCGGCGCCATCGGTTTTGCCCTGTACGACGAGCTGCGCAGCCTCTCGCCGATGCTCAAGCGCTACCTGAGCATGCAGGAAGAACTGGCCTCCACCCGCTCGCTGCTGCGGGCCCGGCAGACCAAGTACAACTTCGCCCATTTCATCGGCACCAGCAGCGCCAGCCTGGAGGTCAAGCGCCGGGCCCGGCGCGGCGCCAGCACTGAGTCGCCGGTGTTGCTGCAAGGCGAAACCGGCACCGGCAAGGAGTTGCTGGCCCAGGCCATCCACGCCGCCTCGCCACGGGCGCACAAGCCCTTCGTCAGCATCAACAGCGCGGCGATTCCCGAAGCCCTACTGGAAGCTGAGTTCTTCGGCACCGCCCCCGGCGCCTTCACCGGCGCCGACCGCAAGGGGCGCGCCGGCAAGCTGCAGATCGCCCAGGGCGGCAGCCTGTTCCTCGACGAAATCGGCGACATGCCGTTACCCCTGCAGAGCAAGCTGCTGCGAGTGCTGCAGGAAAAGGAGTTCGAGCCGGTGGGCTCCAACGAGGTGATCCACAGCGATGTGCGGATCATTGCCGCCACCTCCACCGACCTGGAGGCGGCGATCAAGCGCGGAGAATTCCGCGCCGACCTGTATTACCGCCTCAATGTACTGCCGATCCAGGTGCCGGCCCTGCGCGAGCGCCTGGACGACCTGCCGGCGCTGAGCGAAGGCATCCTCGAAGAACTGCGCAGCCAGCACGAACTGACACCCGAGGCCCTGGCGCTGCTGGGCCAGCACGCCTGGCCGGGGAACATCCGCGAACTGCGCAACGTGCTGGAGCGCGCGGCGTTGCTCAGCGACGACCTGCTGCTCGGTGCCGGGGATATTCGGGCGGCGATTGGCAACTTCAACCCACTGCCGCCCACGGCCATCGCCGCGTCCGCCGAGGCGTTGCCCCATGAAACCTTTGCCGCGGCGCGCGAGCGTTTCGACCGTCAGTTGATCGAGACGACTCTGGCGCAATGCGCCGGCAAAGTGGACCAAGCGGCGCGGCGCCTCGGCCTGGGCCGCTCGACGCTGTACAAGAAAATGGCAGCCCTGGGCATCGCTGAGTCTCAATAAAGAGACACATATCTCCATTTGGAGAAATAGCCAGCGCTTCGCGCTGATCGCGGGTAAGACCCATCCTTACAGAGACGTGCGTGGCTTTTGTAGGAGCGGGGCTTGCCCGCGATAGCACCCTCAGGCTCGAGAAAAGTCTCAAAACAGAGACAAAATTCCTTGCCGTCACTTAATAAATATAAAAACTCCTTATATTTCAATAACTTGTAAAAATGGCACAAAACTCGCTATAGCCCCTCTCCACACGCAGTACCCACAACAAGAACAATCCTGGAGAGACACACCATGAGTGTGATCATTGCCCTGGCAGCCCTGGCGCTGCTGATGCTGGCCGCCTACCGTGGCTACAGCGTCATCCTGTTTGCCCCCATCGCCGCCCTCGGCGCCGTCCTGCTCACCGACCCATCCGCCGTAGCGCCTGCCTTCACCGGGGTGTTCATGGAAAAGATGGTGGGTTTCATCAAGCTGTACTTCCCGGTGTTCCTGCTGGGTGCGGTGTTCGGCAAGCTGATCGAGTTGTCGGGGTTCTCCCGCTCCATCGTCGCCGCCGCCATCCGCCTGTTGGGCACCCGCCAGGCGATGCTGGTGATCGTGCTGGTCTGCGCCCTGCTGACCTACGGTGGCGTGTCGTTGTTCGTGGTGGTGTTCGCGGTCTACCCGTTCGCCGCCGAGATGTTCCGCCAGAGCGACATCCCCAAGCGCCTGATCCCGGCGACCATTGCCCTGGGGGCGTTCTCCTTCACCATGGACGCCCTGCCCGGCACCCCGCAGATCCAGAACATCATCCCCAGCACCTTCTTCAACACCACCGCCTGGGCCGCGCCCTGGCTGGGGCTGATCGGCACCCTGTTCGTGTTCTGCGCCGGCATGCTGTTCCTCCAGCGCCAACGCAGCAAGGCGCAAAAGGCCGGTGAAGGCTACGGCAGCGACCTGCGCAACGAACCGGAGACCGCCGCCGACCTCAAGCTGCCCAACCCCTGGGTGGCCCTGTCGCCGCTGTTGCTGGTAGGGGTCATGAACCTGCTGTTCACCCACTGGATCCCCCAGTGGTATGGCAAGACCCACAGCCTGGCCCTGCCGGGCATGGCGGCGCCGGTGACCACCGAGATCGCCAAGCTCACCGCCATCTGGGCGGTACAGGCCGCCTTGCTGGTGGGCATCCTGATGGTGCTGGCATGTGGCTTCGGCGCCATTCGCAGCAAGCTCGCCGAAGGCAGCAAGAGCGCGGTCAGCGGCGCCTTGCTGGCGGCCATGAACACCGCCTCGGAGTATGGCTTCGGCGCGGTGATCGCGTCCCTGCCGGGGTTCCTGGTGCTGGCCGACTGGCTCAAGAGCATCCCCAACCCGCTGGTCAACGAGGCCATCACCGTGACCCTGCTGGCCGGCATCACCGGCTCCGCCTCGGGCGGCATGAGCATCGCCCTGGCGGCCATGTCCGAGAGTTTCATCAGCGCCGCCCACGCCGCCAACATTCCCCTGGAAGTGCTGCACCGGGTGGCCGCCATGGCCAGCGGCGGCATGGACACCCTGCCCCACAACGGCGCGGTGATCACTCTGCTGGCGGTCACCGGGCTGACCCACCGCGAGGCCTACAAGGACATTTTCTGCATTACCCTGATCAAGACCCTGGCGGTCTTCGTCGTCATCGCCACTTTCTACGCCACTGGCATCGTGTGAGGTATTCATGACCACTCTTTCTGGCAAGACCGCCCTGGTCACCGGCTCCACCAGCGGTATTGGCCTGGGTATCGCCCAGGTCCTGGCCCGGGCCGGAGCCAACCTGATTCTCAACGGCTTCGGCGACGCCTCCCAGGCTATCGCCGAGGTTCGGCAGCACGGCGTCAAGGTTGGCCACCACCCGGCGGACGTCAGCGACCCGGCGCAGATCGCCGAGATGTTCGCCTATGCCGAACGCGAGTTCGGTGGCGTCGACATCCTGGTGAACAACGCCGGCATCCAGCACGTGGCCACCGTCGAGGCGTTTCCAGTGGAACGCTGGGACGCGATCATCGCCATCAACCTGTCGGCGGTGTTCCACAGCACCCGCCTGGGGCTGCCGGGCATGCGCGCCAAGGGCTGGGGGCGGATCGTCAACGTCGCCTCGGTGCACGGCCAGGTGGGTTCGGTGGGCAAGGCCGCCTATGTCGCGGCCAAGCACGGGGTGATCGGCCTGACCAAGGTGGTGGGCCTGGAGACCGCCACCAGCAACGTCACCTGCAACGCCATCTGCCCGGGTTGGGTGCTGACCCCGCTGGTGCAGAAGCAGATCGACGACCGCGCGGCCAGCGGCATCGACCCGCAACAGGCGCGCCACGACCTGCTGGCGGAAAAGCAGCCCTCCCTGGAGTTCGTCACCCCGGCGCAGCTGGGCGAGCTGGTGCTATTTTTGTGCAGTGATGCCGGAGCCCAGGTCCGCGGTGCGGCCTGGAACATCGATGGCGGCTGGCTGGCGCAATAACGGCAGCGGCAAGCTGTAAGCGGTGAGCCGCCAGCAACAGCAGATCAGAAGAACAACAAGAGAGCCCTTGCATGTCCGACATACTCTGGCAACCCAGCGCCGAGCGCATTGGCAAGACGCGCATCGACGCCTTCCGCCGCTTCATCAACCAGCGCCACGGCCTGGACATCGGCGACTACCCCGGCCTGCACCAGTGGAGCATCGACCAGCGCGAAGCCTTCTGGCAGGCCATCGTCGACTTCTTCGAGGTCAGCTTCCACCAAGGCGCCGAATGCGTGCTGCGCGAAGGGCCGCAGATGCCCAGCGCCCAGTGGTTTCCCGGGGCCACCCTGAACTTCGCCGAACACCTGCTCAAGCGCCGAGACGACAGTGTGGCGGTGGTCGCGATCGCCGAAGACGGCCAGCGCCAGCAACTGACCTACGCCGAGCTGGCGGCCCAGGTCGCCGGCCTGCAAGCCAGCCTGCGGGCCATCGGGGTCGGCCTGGGCGACCGGGTGGCGGCCTGCATGCCCAATACCTGGCAGACCCTGGTGGGCATGCTCGCCACCACCAGCCTGGGCGCGGTGTGGTCCAGTTGCTCGCCGGACTTCGGCACCCAGGGCGTGATCGACCGTTTCGGCCAGATCGAACCCAAGGTGCTGATCACCTGTGCCGGCTACCGCTACGCCGGCAAGGATGTGGACCAGGGTGAAAAGATCGACCAGATCCTCCAGCGCCTGCCCTCCCTGGAACAACTGCTGATCGTGCCCGGCACCCGGCCCCAGGCCCGCGCCGAGGACTACCGGACCCAGGCCCGGGTCAGCCTGTGGCAGGACTTCTACCGGAGCGGCGGCGACCCCGTGTTCGTCGCGGTACCCTTCGCCCACCCGCTGTACATCCTCTACTCCAGCGGCACCACCGGGGTGCCCAAGTGCATCGTCCATGGCACCGGCGGAGTGCTGTTGCAGCACCTCAAGGAACACGGCCTGCACGCCGACCTCGGCCCCGGCCAGCGGCTGTTCTACTACACCACCTGCGGCTGGATGATGTGGAACTGGCTGGTCTCGACCCTGGCCACCGGTGCCAGCCTGGTGCTCTACGACGGCTCGCCGTTCCACCCCCATAACGAGCGCCTGATCGACCTGATCGACAGCGAAGCGATCAACGCCTTCGGCACCAGCCCCAAGTACCTGGCCGCCCTGGAGAAAGCCGGTAGCCGGCCACGCCTGAGCCACCGCCTCGACACCCTCAAGACCCTGCTGTGCACTGGCTCGCCGCTGTCGCCCCAGAGCTACGACTACGTGTATCGGGAGATCAAGGCCGACCTGTGTCTGGCCTCGATGTCCGGCGGCACTGATATCGTCGCCTGCTTCGTCGCCGGCAACCCGGTGCAAGCGGTGCGCCGTGGCGAGATGCAGGGCAAGGGCCTGGGCATGGCCATCGAAGTCTGGAACGACCAGGGCCAGCCGGTACTCGGCGAGAAAGGCGAACTGGTCTGCACCCGGCACTTCCCGAGCATTCCGGTGGGGTTGTGGAACGACCCGGACCAGAGCCGGCTGCGCGACTCCTACTTCAAGTTGTTTCCCGGGGTCTGGGCCCAGGGCGACTACGCCGAACAACTGGCCGATGGCGGCTGGCTGATCCACGGTCGTTCGGACGCGGTGCTCAACCCCGGCGGCGTGCGCATCGGCACCGCGGAGATCTACCGCCAGGTGGAGAAGCTCGAACAAGTGCTGGAGAGCCTGGCCATCGGCCAGAGCTGGGAGCAGGACGTGCGGGTGGTGCTGTTCGTGCGCCTGCAGGAGGGCGTGGCGCTGGACGACGCCCTGCGCGAGCGCATCCGCCAGGTGATCCGCAGCAACACCACGCCACGTCATGTACCCGCCAGGATCCTTGCGGTGACCGACATCCCCCGGACCATCAGCGGCAAGATCGTCGAGCTCGCGGTGCGTAATGTGGTCCATGGCCTGCCGGTGAAGAATACCGACGCCCTGGCCAACCCCGAGGCCCTGGAACAGTTCCGCGACCGCGAGGAACTGCGCAGCTGATACACCGCACCGACCGCTCCTGCGGCCGCTGCGCGCCCGTGCGCAGCCTCGCAGGCTCGGCAGTGGCTACAGGCACCGCGCTGGATTGGCTGCGCTTGGTGTAGCCGCTGCCGCAGACTGCGTACGGCCCGGCACAGCCCCCAAACCTGACTCCCCGCCGCACCTGGCACACCGTGCCAAGCGAGATCGCGGCCGCTGTGCGATGCCCGGCGCTGGTCATCGAACGTCAATGCGGGTGAAAATGACCACGCCAGAACCACCTACACTCCATCCGTTTGCATAGGCAGCACGCTTCACAGGCTGCCGGTCATTGCGCCGTACCGCAGCGCCCAGGACTCCCTCGACATGAATGGCTCCCACCACGGCAGCGAAGCCGCCACCCTGATTGCCCGCCTGGACTGGGCGAGCACGGCCCTGGGTGACTCAGGGCAATGGCCGCAGAGCCTGCGCACCGCGGTAGACATCGTGATCCATTCGCCCATGCCGATGCTGTTGCTCTGGGGTGGCGAACTGACGCAAATCTACAACGATGGCTTCGCCCTGCTGGCGGGCAACAAGCATCCCAGGGCCTTCGGCCAGCCAGCGCACCTGATCTGGCCGGAGCTGATGGATTTTACCGACCCGGTTTATCGCGCCGTGCTCAACGGCCAGGTACGCACCTTCAGCGAGCAGCGCTTCAACCTGCAGCGCACCAACGGCACCGCCTACGAGCTGTGGCTGGACCTGACCTACAGTCCGATCCGCAATGAACACGGCGATGTCGCCGGGATCCTGGTCACCGCCATCGAAACCAACGAACGCCGGCGCATCGCCCTGGAGCTCAAGCAGCGCTCCGACGACAGCCTGCGAGCCCAGCACGAGACCGAAGAACGCCTGCAACTGGCCCTGGCCGCCACCGATGCGGTGGGTACCTGGGACTGGAACATTGGCGAAGATCGCTTCATTGCCGATGCGCATTTCGCCCAACTGCACAGTGTCGACCCACTGCGCTCGCGCCAACTGCCCATCAGCGAGTACCTCAAGGGCGTGCACCCTGAAGACCGCGGCATGGTGGCCCGCAGCATCAAGCACTGCATCAGCCATGGCAGCGAATATGCCGAGGAGTACCGCCTGCAACTGGCTGATGGCCAGATGCGCTGGGTCTTTGCCCGGGGCCGCTGCTACAAGGATCATCATGGCCGGCCGACGCGCTTTCTCGGCGCGGCCCTGGACCTCACCGAGCGCAAGCAGATGGAACAGGCGCTGCGCCAGGGCCAGACCGAGTTGCAGTTGATCATCAACGCCATGCCGGCATTGATCGCCTACGTCGATCGCGAAGAGCGCTTTCGCCTGAACAACAGCGCCTACCTGGACTGGTACGGCGTGACGCCCCAGGAGCTGTACGGCAAGACCATCCGCGAGGTGGTAGGCGAAGAAATCTATGCCTCGCGAGCCGAGAAGATCGCCCTCGCCCTGTCCGGCAAGCCGTGCAGCTTCGAGGCCAATTCCCCCCATCGCGACGGTCGCCCGCGCCATGCCTTGACCCGCTACCTGCCACGCCATGGCGCCGATGGCGCAGTCAACGGGTTCTATATCTTCGTCAACGACGAGACCGAGCGCCGGCAGACCGAGGAAGCCCTGCGCAACCTCAATGAAACCCTGGAGGAGCGGGTCAATCGCCGCACCGAGGCGCTGGCCACGGCCAACCAGCGCCTGCAGAACGAGATGTTCGAGCGCGAGCGCGCCGAAGACGCCCTGCGCCATGCGCAGAAAATGGAAGCGGTGGGCCAGCTCACTGGCGGTATCGCCCATGACTTCAACAACATGCTGACTGGCATCATCGGCAGCCTGGACCTGATGCAGCGCTACATCGACAACGGCCGCAGCGACCAGATCGGCCGTTTTACCGACGCAGCCATGTCGTCGGCCAAGCGCGCGGCCTCCCTGACCCATCGCCTGCTGGCTTTCTCCCGTCGCCAGTCACTGGACCGCCGCCCCCTGGACCCGAACCAACTGGTGCGCTCGCTCAATGATCTGTTCAACCACACCAAGGGCGAGCACATCGAACTGCACTTGCAACTGGCCGATGGCATCTGGTCGGTGAATACCGACGCCAGCCAACTGGAAAACGCCCTGCTCAACCTGGTGATCAATGCTCGCGATGCCATGCCCAACGGCGGGCGGCTGCTGATCGAGACCAGCAACAGCTACCTGGACGGCAGCGACATCAGCACCCTGGAGCCCGTCAAGGCTGGCGACTACGTCATGCTCGGCGTCAGCGACAACGGCGCCGGCATGAGCCCGCGGATCCTGGCCAAGGCCTTCGACCCCTTCTTTACCACCAAGCCCATCGGCCAGGGCACGGGCCTGGGCCTGTCGATGATCTACGGCTTCGCCCAACAGTCGGGGGGACACGTGACCATCAGCAGCGAGCCGGACCAGGGCACCTGCGTGCGCCTCTACCTGCCGCGCCTGCACGCCGCGCCCCAGGAGCACAGCGAACCCGGTGCCAGCGGCGAGCCGCCCCAGGCCATTGCCGGGGAAAGCGTGGTGGTGGTCGAGGACGATCCGGCGGTGCGCATGCTGGTGCTCAATGTGCTGAGCGAACTGGGCTACCGCGCTTTCGAAGCCGAAGACGCTCGTAGCGCCCTGCCCTTGCTGGAGTCGCCGATGCGTGTCGACCTCTTGGTGACCGACGTCGGCCTGCCGGGCATGAACGGGCGGCAACTGGCAGAAATCGCCCGCCAGCATCGCCCCGGGCTCAAGGTGCTGTTCATGACCGGTTATGCGGAAAAGGCCGCCGAGCGCCAGGGCTTCCTGGAGCCGGGCATGGACTTGATGGCCAAGCCGTTTTCCATCGAGGAGCTGGCGCAGAAGATTCGCCAGATGATCGGCCGCGAGCCTGCGAATCAGGCATAATCCGCGGCCGCCGATTTCCCGCGACAAGGTTACCCCCATGAAAGCCCAAGCCCGCCACATCCTGGTGAAAACCGCCGAAGAGGCCGAACAGCTCAAGCAGCGCATCGCCAAGGGCGAAGCCTTCGACGTGCTGGCCAAGAAGTACTCCACCTGCCCGTCCGGCAAGCGCGGCGGCGACCTGGGCGAAGTGCGCCCGGGACAGATGGTCGGCGCCATCGACCAGGTGATCTTCAAGAAACCCCTGCGCACCGTGCACGGCCCGATCAAGAGCAAGTTCGGCTACCACCTGGTGCAAGTCTTCTTCCGCGACTGACCTGTAGCCGCTGCTGCGCCAAGGCCCACAGGGCCTTCAGCGCCTTCAAGACCGACCCTGCGGCCCATACGCAGCCTGCGGCAGCGGCTACACCGCGTGGCGAGGAATCAGGGCACCAGGGTGCTGGATCACTCGTGCCGCCAGGCGATGCCCGGCTTCGGCGGCTGACACCACCCCCTGCCCTGACAAACGCGCAGCCAGGTAGGCGGCGCTGAACGAATCCCCCGCCGCCGTGGTATCCACCACCTTGTCCACCTGCTGCGTCGGCACCTGGTACAGGCCCTCGCCACAGCGCACCCAGCACGGCTGGGCGCCGCACTTGACCACCACTTCGGCCAGCCCGGGATAGGCCGCCAGCACCGCTTCAGCATTGGCATGGCCGAACAGCGCCTGTTCGTCATCCAGGGTCAGCAGCGCCAGGTCGACCTGCTCCAGCACCTGCTGGTAGGTCTGCCGCGCCTGCTCCACGGATGCCCAGAGCCTGGGCCGGTAGTTGTTGTCGAACACCACCTGCGCCCCTCGCCGACGAGCCTCGGGCAACAGTTCCAACAACCGGGCACGACCGGACTCGCCCAGCACCGCCAGGGTGATGCCGCTGAAATACAGCACGTCGTAGCCCTGCAACTGCTCCAGGATCGCCCCGGCCGCCGGGGTGTTGAAGCAGTCGCGCACCGCCGCCTCGTTGCGCCAATACAAAAAGCGCCGCTCACCACGCTCATCGGTCTGGATGCAATACAACCCCGGCAAGCGCCCGGGCAGGCGCTGGACCTTGTCCAGGCCGATCCCCTCGGCGGCCCAGGCCTGGCACATGGCTTCGCTGAAACTGTCGTCGCCCAGGGCGGTGACGTAATCGACCCGGGCGCCCTCGCCCAGCTCCCGGGCCAGGTACACCGCAGTGTTCAAGGTGTCGCCGCCGAAGCTCTGTTGCAGGCTGCCGTCGGCGCGGTGTTGCAGTTCGATCATGCATTCGCCGATCAAGGCGATGCGCGGGTTGGCGATGTTCATGATGAAGGCATCTCTGGCGAGTATTTGTGTTGTCGGGGAGGACATCATCACCTGCACAGCAGGTGCCAGAATCAGAAGCAGGTCTCGAGGTTTTCCAAGACCCGCAAGTGCTCGTCCACCAACAACCCGGTGCGCCACTTGTCGAACGTCAGGCATGGGTGGGAGGTGCCGAAGGAGAGGATGTCCCCCACCCGCAGCTGTACCCCAGGGGCGATGGTCAGGAACGCATGCTGGTCCATCACCGCGGTGACCTTGCAGCCACTGACGTCATCCCCTGCACTCGCCTCGGCCCCGGCCCGGTAGCGCCGCAACGGCAGCGGCAGGCCGGCGTCATAGGCCACGTCGCGCTTGCCCAGAGCCACCACCGCGAACCCCGGCTCCGGCAGCGACTGCACATGGGCCCAGACTTCCATCGCCGGGCGCAGGCCTTCGTCCAGGTCGCTGCGTCGGTCCAGCACGCAGCACTGGGCCTCTTTGTAGATCCCATGGTCATGAGCCACATAACTGCCCGGGCGCAGCACGCTGAGGAACCGGCCCTTGGCGTTATGGGTCTTAAAAGACTCGGCGATCAGGTCGTACCAGGCCGAGCCCGAAGCGGTGATGATCGGCCGCTCGATGGCGAACAGGCCGTCGTCTTGCAGGTCCACCGCCAGGCGCACCAGGGAGTCGGCGAATTGGCGAATGCCCGCTACCGCCTGGTCGCCATGGATCACCCCTTCGTAGCCTTCGATCCCGCACAGGGCCAGCGCCGGCTGGGCCTTGATCGCCCGGGCCAGTTCCACGACCTCCTGCTCGCTGCGACAGCCACAGCGCCCGCCCACCACGCCGTACTCGATCATCACCTTGAGGGTGACGCCGCGCTGGGCAAAAAACGCCCCCAGGTCGGCGACGTTGTCCGGGTGATCGACCATGCAATAGAAGTCGAAATCCCCAGCGGCCAGCAACTCGGCCACCAGCGCCATGTTCGGCGCGCCCACCAGTTGGTTGGCCATCAGCACCCGGCGCACGCCATGGGCATAGGCCGCCCGCGCCTGCACGGCGGTGGCCAGGGTGATGCCCCAGGCGCCGGCGTCCAATTGCCGCTGGAACAACCCCGGCATCATGCTGGTCTTGCCATGGGGGGCCAGCTCGGCGCCACTGGCGCTGACGAATGCCTGCATCCAGCGGATGTTGTGTTCCAGGGCCTGGCGATGCAGGACCAGGGCCGGCAGGCTGACGTCCTTGAGCAAGCTGGCGCCGGTGGCGGCCGCGCCCTTTTGCACCAGCGGCAGATTCGAAACAGAAGACATGTGGCTACTCCTTGGCAAAGCGGCCAGCGACGGCCGCGGGGTACACGTTAGTCGTTGATCCGCCGGGCCAGGCGATCGGCGCTGTCGAGCAGCACCTGGCGATAGTGGCGGTAGTTGGCCTGGGCATCGGCCCGGGGCGCGACGATGCACAGGGTACAGACGCACACCCCGTGCTCGTCGCGCACCGGCGCGGCAAAACAATGGGTGAAGGTGTCGGCGACGCTGTCGAAAGAGAAGAAACCTTCCTCGCTGGCCTGGCGGATTTCCTTGAGGAAAACCTCCAGCGACAAGCGCTGGCCATCGGGGAGGATGAAGTCCTGCTCGTCGATCAGCTCGACAATCTGCTCATCACTCAAGTGCCCCAGCAGCAAGCGCCCGGACGCGGTCCAGGGAATGGGCGCGTTCTCGCCGATGTCCGAGGAAATGCGAAAGTGCCGCTCGCCCTCCTTCATCAGCGCCACCGTGTACTTGCGCCCATTGAGCAGGCACATCTGCGCGGTTTCGCCGGTCTGGGCGACGATGTCCTGCAGGGCCTGGTCGGCTTCGCGGCTCAGGTCGAAATGCCGCAAGTGCGCCTGGCCGAGAAAGTACAACTGGCGCCCCAGGTACACATGCCCGTCGCGCCCCACCGGCTCCAGGATGCGCCGCTCCAGCAGGGATTCCACCAGCTCGTAGACCGTGGACTTGGGGCTCCCCACGCCCTTGGCGATATCGTTGGGACGCAGCGGCTGGCCGACCTCCTTGAGGAAGTCGAGGATGTCGAACGCCCGGTCCAGGCCCCTGGCCCGGCGCTTGATGTTGTCTTCGCTCATCTTCGAACCATTCCCCAAAGCACTCCCATTCACGCCTCGACTTGCCGCTTGCAGCTAGCCGCTTACCGCTGCTTGTAAGCCACGCAGTCGATCTCGACCTTGCAGTCCACCATCATGCTGGCCTGCACACAGGCCCGGGCAGGCGCGTGTTCGGGCTTGAAGTACTCGGCGAAGACCTTGTTGAAACTCCAGAAATCCCGCGGGTCTTCCAGCCACACGCCAACCCGCACCACATCCTCCAGGCCGTAGCCGGCCTCTTCGAGAATGGCCACCAGGTTGCGCAGGGTCTGATGGGTCTGCTCAACAATGCCGCCATGGATGATTTCGCCATCCAGCGCCGGCACCTGGCCGGACACATGCAACCAGCCATCGGCCTCCACGGCGCGGGCGAAAGGACGCGGCTGGCCACCGCCTGCGGTGCTGCCAGTGCCGTAACGGGTAATGCTCATGGGGTTTCTCCTGGTTGAAGGTGGCCATCCACGACCACGCCTGAGAGCTCCGGAACCCATCGCAGCAGCGACAGATCCCAAGTTAAATTCCGCTATAACGGAACTTAAATCGTAACAACGGAATATTTACGAAGTCTGCCACACAAACCAACGGCGACAACAGAGGAAAATCGAACGCGCCCTCTCGGCCCCTGTTGCCGCTGTCGAGCCTGGGCGAGGCTGCGACAAGGGCCAAAGGACCTTCAGCGGATTGACGATCCCAGCGGCCGCTGCGCGCCCGTGCGCAGCCTGCGACAGCGGCTACACAAGGCGATGCCAGGGCTTTCGCTCTGCTTAGATTTGCTTTGGCTTTTGATCCTGAGGGCCCCGTTAACCACGATGGCCGAACGCAGGCCTTGAGCCGTGGGTGACCCGGCAGGACGCCGGGTTAGCCGCATTGGCTATGGATCAATGCCGGAGAGAGGGCATGTCGAGCCTAGGCGAGGTACCAAGTGGAGGGACAAGCGTTTTTGCTTACTTTTTTGGCGAAGGCCTCAATCAAAGTCAGAAACGCACAACACCCACCAGAGATTCCGAGCCCCCTGACACACCACATAAGCAGAAGAAATCGTCGATCCCCGGGTCAATTCACACCAATCGAGGCTGTCAAACCGATACACCACAAGCTCGGAAAACGGCGCCGGAAACACGGCCTCCAACGCCTCTCCCACCAACTTCCGAGCATTCGCCAGGCTCAACCCGCGGGTCGAGTGATGACACCCGCCCCGCAGCACCACCGCCAGCAACGAGCCCTCGAACTCGTATCGATTCAACAGGGAAAAAGGCCCGAACTCAGGCTCGACCTGCCCGATCGCCGTCGCCCCGGCGAAGTCGCTGAAACGCTCCAGAAACTCGGCCAATCGCCGCCCCTCACCCAGTACCTTGATGCATGGATCTGGCTTGAAGAAGCTGGAAACCACCTCACCACACTGGGCAAGCACGGCCAGCAGTTCGGCAAGGGGCGGCTTGTCGACGACGAACTCGCTGGCAACGGTAAATGGCGCTACAGCATCGTGCTTCAGACGTTCATCTTGCTTCATGATCAAGCACCCGACTTTGTTCGCAAACAGGCAATCGCCCTAGCGGCTACTGCGCCCTGGGCTTCTGCGACCGCAAATAACCGCAACGGCACCGCTCAGAACGAACAGGCCAGAGGGGGCGACAATGTAGCGGCCGCCTACTTGAACGGCAAATCCGCAAGCCATCGAGCCCCGCGAGCCCACCGCTCTTACGCCTTGAAGGTCAACACCGGCGAAAACCGCGCAATCACCGACACCGTTTGCTCCTCCACCTGGGAACGAATCACCTGCCCGATCTCCTTGTACGCCCCCGGCGCCTCCTCGATCATCCGCTCCTCCTTGGTGGTGATGCACTCCACCCCCTGCAACCCCAGGAACGCCTTGTCCCGCTTGGCCCGCACGATCACGTCGCCACGCGACATCGAACGCCCGGCGCCGTGGCTGGCCGAACGCATCCAGCGCTCGTTGCCCAGGCCGGTCAGCAGGTAGGAATCGTGGCCCATGCTCCCGGGAATCAGCAGCGGCTGCCCGGCATAGGCCGGGGTCGCGCCCTTGCGGTGCACGTTGCCCACCTCCTCGCGCAACACGATGTTGTGCGGCACATCGACAATCAGCGGCGCCTCGATTCCCGCGCCGAACACCTGCCGGGTGCGCTGGCGCACCATCTCGGCGATCAGCGCGCGGTTGGCATCGGCGTAATGCGCAGCACTGTGCATCGCCAGCAGGTACTCGTCGGCCATCTCGCCGAACAGGGCGAAGATCTTCGATTGCGGATGCTTCAGCCCCGCCGGCCACAAGGCCTTGGCCTTGTCCATCCAGCGCCGCCCGACATAGAACCCGACATCCCGCGAGCCGGTGTGGATCATCATCACCACCTGCCCCACCGCCAGGCCGTGGGTAAAGCAGGCCTGGCGATCCACCAGCTCGGTGACCACCTGGATCTCGACGAAGTGATTGCCGCCGCCCAGGGAGCCCAGGCCCGGATCCCGCAAGACCTGCCGCGACCGGTCCTGCAAGGCCTCCGGGCCATAGGCGGCGCGACCACGGGCAAAGGACGATTCATGCAGGCCAGCCAGCTCACGCTGCAACTGAGCAAAATCCGCTCCGGCGAACAAGCCGACCGGGGCCTGCTGCCGGACCTGGGCCCAGAAGTCCCCCAGGCCCGCCTCGAACAACGCGCTCATGGCTTGCGGGCTGGTGGGAATGTTGCGCGTGCCTTCCAACAGGTCGCCACGCACCAGGGCGGTCCACTTGGCCTTCTGCGCCATGAACTGCTCGTAGTCCAGGCCCAACTTGTGCAGGCGCATGCCACAGTTGATATCGGTGCCAATGGCCTGGGGCACCACCAGGTCATGACTGGTGACGATCACGCTGCCCACCGGAATCGAACTGCCGGTGTGGAAGTCCGGCGTGGCGCACGCGCACTTGACCTCGCCGCCATGGGGGTGGGCAACCCGGGCGAAATCCATGAGTTGGGTGATGGCCTTCTCTTCGATGGCAAAACCTTCGGGCAACAGCAAATCCGCCTTGAGCCCGGCGTCATTGATCGAGGAGATGGAAAGGGAATTGGAATTCAGGCGTTCGATGGCCACCCCGGAACGGGCGAGCTTGTGCTGAATTCTCTTGAACGGTACTTGGGTCATATTCGACTGCTTTTTTGGACGCAACAAAACAACCACCCTTTTGGTGGCTGGAATTGTCTGGTCAGCAGCGAAACTTAGACGGCGCGTATGGTGAACAGCGCCAGGCCGGATGTAAATAGTGTCGAGCAAATATTTGCCAGCATGGTGGCCGACTTTCAGCCAGGTCGGTCCACCGGCAGATGAGAGGCCAAGCCAGCCTCGATGACCGCGAACAACTGGCGCAGCAGGTCGTCACCGGCCACCGACGTTGCGTAGAGGTAGTCACCGCTCCAGTGGTCCCAACCCGCCTCGAGCCCCCATCCATCACGGCAGAACGAGGGGTAAATGCCCTCGCCCAATCCCTGGATCACGCTGCCTTGCCGGTTGAAGCCCAGCTCCTGCTCCAGATAACGACAGGCCGTACGCCATGACGCACTGCCATGCTCCCGCGCCCATAGCTGATCGAGCGTTGCAGTGCAGGCCCGCTCCAGCCTACTGGAAACTGTGTTTCGACCAGGTCTTCCAGGGGGTGTACTCCAACTCGAAGAGAAATCGCTGGCCCACCGGCAGCGAGGTCAGGAAAACCGACATCTGTTGCAGATCCAGGGTTGCACAGCGCGCCTCCAGGCGCTGCACCAGACCGGAATCCGGCTTGAAGTCGGGCAGGCGCTCGTCAATGGCGACCCATTCCACCTGGCAGCGCGCTATCTGCCCCTGCTCGCTGACGACGCCGTGGAACCGAGCGATGCCGATGCTATCCAGGCGCTCGCCGACAAACAGCTGCCGCCAGAGATACCGCTCCTGATCCCTGTACTCACGGACCGTTGCGCGGACTCGTTGCTCCTCCATGGGGCGCGACCGGGGGGGCGAGAAAACCATCGGGATCACCACTTGCAGGTTTTCCCCCGGGTCGTTGGAGAACAGTTGTGGCCCAACCCTGGGAAACACCATGTTCCAGCAGATCTCCTCCAGCAGCGGCACCAGCTTGCGGTTGTCCGGAAATCGTTGCAGTGGGTAGTCGGGCAGAGCCTCGGTGGTACAACTGACCACCTCGTTGCGACGGTTGATCACCGCACGCAGTGCCAGCCCGCCGACCCAATCGTCGAAGTGATACCTGTTCACGCCCTGATCCAGGACCTGCTTGAAGTCGGCGCGAAGACTCGCCATCCGATCCTGAGCCTGTTGTTCCTCGCTCTGCACTGAGGAGCTCCTACAGCCAGCGATCATCAGCAGCCCTCCCAGCAGCAGGCTCCCAGCGGCAAACCGCATCAGGCATTCAAAAAGTCGGTAGTGCACGGTTCGCTCCATGGGAAAGTCCAGGCCCCGGGACCTGCAGCAGGTCGCATCATCCAAGGGCCGGGAGCATATAGGCTGGCGCGAAGACACACAAAAGCTGGTTTTCCCGAGCCGATCCCCTCAGGGCTGGCCGCCGTTGACGCCCAGCACCTGCTCCAGGCGCTTGACCTCGGCGTCCGACAGCGGCGGTGCCGCAAGCGCCGCGCTCGGCGGGTCCGAAGCCAGCCGAGCCGGCACCGCAGGCTTGGGCCTGGTTACCCGAGTGCGACTCGAGCTGCTCGAAGGATACAACGCCTCATCCAGGCACTTATCGCGCATACCCTGGCTGGACAGGCCCTGGCAGCCCTTGCCATTGGACAATGCACGAGCACCACAGGTGGCCTTGCTGTCCGGGTCCTGCAGGTCGATGCAGCTCAAGGAGCCAAAGCCATGCCCCAATACAGAAGCCGCGTCTTCTCCATGGGCAATGCTTGTGCATAGCAACAACGGGGTTAAAAACAGTATGGGGCGCATAGATACAAGCCTCCCTGGCGACAGGACACTCCACTGGAGCCCCCTGCCTGAACGAGTGAAGCCTTGTTCTAGCAGTTGAAGATGAAGATTTTCCGCTCCTTGGACACAAAGACCGACCCAATAGCCAGCGAGATGGCATTCTGTCGCCCCTTGTTCGACCCCGGAGGACGTGCCTTGAATCAACGCATCTATCTGATCGGCGCCTCGGGTGCCGGCGTCAGTACCCTGGGCGCGCTCCTGGCACAGCAATTGGGCCTGCCCCATGTCGACGTCGACGAACACTACTGGCACCCCAGCGATCCGCCCTTCCAGCAGGCGCGCCCCGTAGAACAGCGGCTGCTGGGCCTCAAGCAGGCCCTGGAGGACAAGCCCTGGGTACTCTCGGGCTCGATGGACGGCTGGGGCGATGCAATCATCGCGCAAGCCGACTGGGTGTTGTATGTCGATACCCCCACGCCTTTGCGCCTGCAACGCATCCGCTCACGGGAACGACAGCGTTTTGGCCCGCGAATCCTGCCCGGCGGCGACATGCATACCCAGCACCTGGCCTTTCTCGAATGGGCAGCGGCCTACGACGGCGGCTCTCGGGCAGGTCGCAGCCGCCCACGTCACAAGGAATGGCTGGCACGACTGGACCAGCCCCAAGGGCGCATCGAAGGTTCAGGTTCAATGCAACAAATGCTGGACCAGGCATTGGCAATCATCACCGGGCCCTGCTGAGGTCGAATGCGAGCTGGCGTCATCACGGGCCAAGGCATCGCTATTGGACAAAGACTTCCAAGCTCACTGGTTGGGCAAGCGCAAAGATTCGATACGCCACCGGGCGCTCAATGGAACAAAAAAGATACCGCCCAGGCAAAACACGTCAGGACCAACGTCATTCCCATTACATACAACGCCAACGCACGACCCACGGAACCACCTCGCAAAACAGAACACTTGCCCGGCCACCCAACGAGCGGCCAATGGCAGGCATTTTAACAGCGAGCGACATCATATTGACACATTCATACCGCGCTAATTTGAAAGCTCCCGATAAATGGCAATAGCGTCATTTTTATGACGAAAATGTAATAAACAATTGACTCTTGTGCGCCCGGCCGAAGCCTGTCGAAACATCATCTTGCATTTTCCAGACGGTTGGCCCGAACGTCTTTGGAACTTCGATTTGATCCCATTGCCAGACCCCCTCTTTTCTTCGCAACCGCGTGCTTGAGCGATAGCGCGCATTCCGGACCCTGGTTGGACAAGAGTGGATCCCACTGCTTTTATTCAGGATCAGAACCGGTTGCATCACACCCTGGAGGGGTCAATGCCTTTCAAAGTCATGATGGTTTTCGGTACGCGCCCTGAGGCAATCAAAATGGCGCCCCTGGCCCGGGTCCTGCGTCAATGGCCCGGAATCGAGCTGCATATCTGCTCCACCGGGCAGCACCGGGAAATGCTCAGGCAGGTGCTCGACTCCTTCGAGCTGAGTGTCGACGAAGACCTGCAGGTGATGACCCAGGGCCAGTCTCTCAATGGCCTTTCCCAGCAATTGCTGATCAACCTGGATGCCACCTACGAGCGCCTGCAACCGGACATCGTGCTGGTGCACGGCGATACCACCACCAGCTTCATCGCCGCCCTGGCCGCCTTCAACCGCCAGTTGCCCATCGGCCACGTCGAAGCCGGCCTGCGCACCGGCAACCTCAAGGCCCCCTGGCCCGAAGAGGCCAACCGCCGCCTGACCGGCGTGATCGCCGACCTGCACTTCGCCCCCACCGCCAAGTGCGAAGCCAACCTGCTGCGCGAAGGCGTTCCGGAAGCCAACATCGAGATCACCGGCAATACCGTGATCGATGCACTGCTGTGGATGCGCAGCCATCAGGAAGATCTCCACTGGCGCCCTTCTGCCGACTCGCCCCTGGCGGTGCTCGACGACAAGCGGCGCATGGTGCTGATCACCGGCCACCGCCGGGAAAACTTCGGCGATGGCTTCCAGCAGATCTGCGAAGCCCTGGCGGAACTGGGACAGCGCTACCCTGACGTGCAGTTCCTGTATCCGGTGCACCTCAACCCCCAAGTGCAGAACGCGGTCTACCGCCTGCTCTCGGACAAGCCCAACATCTACCTGGTCCCGCCCCAGGACTATCAGCATTTTGTCTGGCTGATGGGACGTTCGTACTTCATTCTCAGCGATTCCGGCGGCGTCCAGGAGGAGGCTCCGGCCATTGGCAAGCCGTTGCTGGTGCTGCGCGACGTCACCGAACGGCCCGCGGTGCTCGAAGGCGGCACCGTGCTGCTGGTGGGTACCGACCGTGAGCGCATCGTGCACCACGCCAGCCAACTGCTGGACGACGACAAGGTCTATGCCCGCATGAGCAGGGTCCACAGCCCCTATGGCGACGGCCATGCCAGCGAACATATCGCCCGCCACTTGAGCACCTGGTTGGAGGCTCAAGCCGCGGGTGGCCCGGCATGAACCTGGCCCTGATCGACGTCTTCATCTACATCCTCTACGGCCTCAAGTACCTGGCCATCACCCTGGCCCTGCTGATGTTCCTGCTGGGCCTGGATGACCTGTTCATTGACCTGGTGTACTGGACCCGCAAGCTGATCCGCCGCTGGCGCATCTATGAGAAGTTCAAGCCGGCGGACGAGGAGCGCCTGTTCGAAACCCCGGAAAAGCCCCTGGCGATCATGGTCCCGGCCTGGAACGAGGTCGGCGTGGTGGGCGAGATGGCTCGCCTGGCTGCCTCCACCATCGACTACCAGAACTACCAGATTTTCGTCGGCACCTACCCCAACGATGCCGAGACCCAGGCCGACGTCGACGCCGTCTGCCAGCACTACCCGAACGTGCACAAGGTGGTCTGCGCCCGCCCCGGCCCCACCAGCAAGGCCGACTGCCTGAACAACATCATCGACGCCATCCTGCGCTTTCAGAACGAGGCGAAGATCGAGTTCGCCGGCTTCATCCTGCATGACGCCGAAGACGTGATCTCGCCCATGGAGTTGCGCCTCTACAACTACCTGCTGCCGAACAAGGACCTGATCCAGATCCCGGTCTATCCCTACGCGCCGGAATGGCAGGGCTTCACCGCCGGGCACTATGTCGATGAGTTCGCCGAGAACCACGGCAAGGACGTGATCGTGCGCGAAGCCCTCACCGGCCAGGTGCCCAGCGCCGGGGTCGGTACCTGCTTCAGTCGCCGGGCCATCGGCGCCCTGCTGGAGGATGGCGACGGTATCGCCTTCGACGTGCAGAGCCTGACCGAGGACTACGACATCGGTTTTCGCCTGAAGCAGAAAGGCATGAAGTGCATCTTCGCCCGCTACTCCATCAACGATCCGAAACTGGCCCTGGACTATGAATGGGTCCCGGGCATGAATCGCCAGTTCGCCCAGGTGATCTGTGTGCGCGAACACTTCCCCCGGGACTGGCAGCACGCTGTCCGGCAAAAGTCGCGGTGGATCGTCGGCATCGTGTTCCAAGGCACCACCAACCTGGGCTGGAGCCGCAAGAACCTGCTCAACTACTTCCTCTGGCGCGATCGCCGCGGGCTGATCGCCTACCTGCTGAGCTTCCTGGTGAACCTGCTGTTCCTGGTGCTGCTGGACATGTGGCTGATCACCGTGCTGTCCCCGGATGCCTGGCACTTCCAGTCGATTCTCGCCGACAGCCCGCTGCTGGCCGCACTGCTCTGGCTCAACGGCCTGATGCTGGTCAACCGCCTGTTCCAGCGAGCCTGGTTCGTCACCCGTTTTTATGGCCTGGGCCAGGGCTTGCTCTCCGCGCCACGGATGATGTGGAGCAACTTCGTCAACTTCTTCGCCAACCTGCGGGCCCTGCGCCAGGTTCTGCAAATGGGTGACTCGCGACGCGTGGCCTGGGACAAGACCACCCATGAGTTTCCTGCCCTGACCAAGGCCCAGCGCACGCCCCTGGGCCATCGCCTGGTGGAAAAGGGCCTGCTCAGCGAAGAGCAGCTCGAAGCCGTCATCACCAGCCCGGTTCGCCGGCGCCTGGGCCGCGAACTGCTGCTGCGCGGCTACATCGACAGCACCCAACTGGTCCAGGAGCTGGCCGCGCAGTTCGAACTGGAGTGGACCCCGCTCAACCCATTCAAACTCGACCCGCAACTGATCGCCGCGGTCCCCCGGCGCATCGCCGTGCAGTACGGCGTGCTACCGCTCAAGGAAGAGGACGGCACGCTGATCCTGGCCTCCGAGGACCCGGTCAGCCAAGTTTCGCTGGGGACCATCAGCCGCCAGCTCAAGCGTCCGGTGAAATGTCGCCTGGCGCCCCAGGGACGGGTGACCCTGGGTATCCGCCACTGGTATCCGGGCAAACACCAGGGCGAGGAAACCCGGCACATGCTCGCCACGCTGGAACGCCATCAGGACGACGAGGCGCTGCTTGAGCGCGTCAGTCACCACCAGGTCCAGATCGGTCGCCTGTTGCAGGTGCACGGCCTGGTGCCACCGAGCCTGTTCAACCAGGCCATGATCGACTACGACGCCGATCGCAGCTCCCTCGGGGAACACCTGATCGAACGCGGCATGATCACTCCCGAGGTCTTGCAACAGGCCCTGGCGGAGCAGGCCGAGGAGCAACAGGCGGCCTACCGTATCGTCGCGGAGGTGGATGCATGAAGAGCCGTACTCCCTGGCTCCTGGGCAGCCTGCTGCTGAGCCTGTCCGGCCTGGCCCTGGCACAGGCCCAGGAACTGACCGAATTCGAGCGTTTTCGCAGCTACCCCTACCTGGATCGCAGCTACCGCGAGGCCCAGAAAGGCAACTGGAAGGAAGTCGAGCGCCTGACCCGCCACCTGCTACAGCAGGTTCCCAGGAACCAGGAAGCCCAAGGCCTGCTGGCCCAGGCCCTGGCCAAGCAGCGACGCTACAAGGACGCCGCCGAAACCATGGACAACGCCCCGCCAGACAGCGAGGCCCTGCTGGACCTGCGCCTGACCTGGATCGAGCAGGACCCGCCCGCCCCGCAGGAGGTGCAACGCTGGCTCGACACGACGCCCATGCCACAGCGCACCCAGCTGTGGCAGGCCTATAGCCTGAGCCTCGCCAAGCACGGTGGGGCCCGTCGGGCCTATGACTGGCTGGCACAATTGCCAGCCAAGGGCGACGACACCGAACTGCGCCAGGCGCGGGCCAACTGGTCCGAGCAGATGAGCAACACCGACGACACCATTGCCCAGCTCGAACCCCTGGCCGCCAGCCGGCAGCTGAACGCCGAAGACTGGCAGCGCCTGGCCAACGCCTACATGCAGCACCTGGACGAAGCCAAGCTGGAAACCCTGCTTGAACAGGCCCCAAGCCCCCAAGCGGCGCACCAGGTGCATCGGGCGATGATCCAGCGGGCCATTGCCCTGGGCCACAACAATCAGGCCCAACGCTGGATCCTGCGCCTGTCGCCGGCCGAGCAGGCCGACCCGGCCATTCGCCTGCAGCACTGGGAACTGGCCCGCGAGGAGAACGACAGCGACACCGTGCGCCGCCTCAGCGACGAACTGCAACGCCCTTGCCTGGAGACCACCGAGTGGCTGTCGCGGCACGATCCGGATGCGGCCCTCAAGCAACTGCGCCAGTGCTCGCCCAACGACGACCCCCAGGCCTGGCTGGTTCTGGCCCAACGCCTGCAAGCCAGCGACCTGCTGCAAAGCCAGCGCCTGCCCGAGCCCTGGGACAGTGCCCGACGCGAACGCCTGGTGGAGGTCTGGCAGAAACAGGGCCAGGGAGCCCAGGCGCTGCAATGGCTGAGCCTGCAACCACAAACCCCGGCCGTACAAAAAAAACGCGCCGAGCTGCTCCAGGCCCTGGGGCGCAAGCGCGAAGCAGGGGAGCTGTGGGAGCGCCAATACCGCCAGAGCGGCAATCTCGCGGCGCTGGACCAGGCCACCTACCTGGCCATGGGCGACGGTCGCCAGGCCCAGGCCCAAGCCCTGCTGGAACAAGCCTACGACCGCCACGGCGGCGCGTTGCCCGCCCCTTTGCTGCAGCGCCTGGCCGGACTCTATGCCGCCACGCCACAGCTGAACCCGCAGCAATTGCAGCGCATGGCAGGCTTGATCAAGCGGGCCGACCCAGCCACCCGCAGCCAGCTATTGGCCCAACTGGCCGAAAACGGGCGCTGCGATGTGGTACAGCAGAGCATTGGCCAGCAGCCCCGGGACGTCGCGCAGTACCGTGCCCTGGGCCGCTGCGCCATGCCTGCGCAACCAGGAGCCGCCGTGGCCTGGTACCAGGCGGCCGAGCGCCTGGGCGATCGTGGCAGCCGCCTGCCCCTGGCCTACGCCCTCGAGGCTGCCGGCGATTCAGCCGCGGCCCTGGCCATCTGGCGCAGCATCCCGGACGCCCAACTGAGCGATAACGCCCGGCTCACGGCCAGCCGCAGCGCCCTCAACGTCGGCGACAACGCCCGCGCCGAGCGCTACTGGCAGCAAAGCAGCAGCCGAGGCGCCAACGAGTGGGCATTGGGCGCGGCGATCGCCGAGCAGCGCCACGACTACCCGACAGCCCTGCAACGCCAGCGCCAGGCACTGACACAGGCACCCGACGCCGGGCACTACTACGCGGCCTCGGTCACCGCACAAAAAGCCGGCGAGCCGGAACAAAGCACCCAATGGCTGGCCGAGGCCGTACGCCAGCAACCGGATAATCCACGCTTTGCTGCCGACTACGGCATGCGCCTGGCCGCCACCGACACCCCGCAACAACGGCGCCTGGCCATTCCCCACCTGCAACAGGCCACCGGTGATTTCCCCGAGGACTATCGCCTGGGCGAAACCCTGGCCTGGCGTTACGCCGAAGTCGAAGACAGCGCCGCCGCCCGTAAGGAGCTGCGCCGGGTCATCGACCTGGAACAGAACCCGGTGGCCGCTGATGACGAGAGTGGCAGCCTGGAAGCGCGCCGCTATCGCCAGCGCCGCGCCCACGAGGCCCTGTCCCGACGCGACAGCGTGACCATCGCCAGTACCTGGTCGCCGGGTGGGGTCTCCACCAACAACAACCTGTTGCCCGATAGCGGGGTCAAGGGCGCTCGGCGCAGCCCGCAGTCGCAGAACGTACAGGTCGCCATGTGGGACCACGCCCTGGGCGAGGAGCCGAGCCGCAACGGCAGCACCCTGTCGGTCTATGGCCGTACTCTGCTGGGTGGCCTGGGACGCTCCTCCTACGCCGAATCGGCCGCAGCCGGGGTCGGCCTGCGCTACAAGCCCTGGGGCAACGCCAACGTCAACTTCTACGGCGAGATCTACAAGCAGAGCCAGTTCGACGACCGCGACAACCATGGCCTGAGCCTGGGCCAGATGCTCGATCCCGGGCGGCTGCTGGACCAGCTCAACGATCATCGCAAGCGCGGCCACACCAGCACCGACTACCTGCTGCGGGCCACTGCCTCGGTCCTCGACCAGGGCCGCTACCGTAACGACTGGCGCATCGACGAAAGCGACTGGGACGAACGCTTCCTCTATCTGGACGCGGCCTGGTGGACCAAGGCCGGCGACCACCAGTGGCTGTCGCGCTACCAGCAGGGCCATGCCTGGAAACTGCCGGTAAGCACCGCGCAGACCATCATGCCCTACGGCTTTCTCGAATTCGCCGCCCAGGACCCCAGCAACGACTGGCGCCAGGACCTGCGTACCGGGCTCGGCCTGCGCTGGCAATACTGGTTCGATGACGACAAATACAACGCCTACCGCTCGCGCCTGACCGTACGCACCGAGTACCAGCAATCCCTCGGCGGCAATCTGTATGAAGGTGGCAACGGCATCCTGGTGGGCGTGGAGCTGAATTTCTGATGAAACGACTGATGTACATCACCCTGCTGTGGCTGGTCCTGGGCCTGCCGGCCCAGGCCGAGGAGCGACTGTTCTACCAGCCCCTGAACAGCGATGCGGCCCTGGGCCGCGAACAGTGGCGCAAGATCTGGCAGGACAGCGCCCGCAACGGCGTAAAGACCCTGATCGTGCAGTGGACCGCCTACGGCGACTCGCATTTCGGCGACGCCCATGGCTGGCTCGCCGACAGCCTGCGCCAGGCCCGCGAACAGGGCCTGCAACTGGTGCTGGGCCTGTACATGGACCCGGCCTACTACCAACGCATCGAGCAACTGGACAGTGCCGGCCTGGAAGCCTACTGGCAGGCTCAGTTGGCCACCTCCCTGGACCGCCAGCGCAAACTGCGCGAAGACTGGCAATTGTCGGTCAGTGGCTGGTACCTGCCCATGGAGCTGGACGACCTGCACTTCCTCGATGCCCAGCGCCGGACCACCCTGCAACGTCAACTCGAGGACTTCGCCCGCCAGCTCGACGCGCCGCTGCACCTGAGCGCGTTCAGCGCCGGGCACCTGGCGCCCCAGGTCAACGGTGCCTGGCTCGGTGATCTGGCGAACGCCGGATTGCAGGTCTGGTGGCAGGACGGTGCCGGTACCGCGCGCCTGTCGCCGCTGGTGCGCGACAGTTACGCCAATGCCCTGCCCTGCGGGGTCGGCATCGTCCGCGAAGCCTTTCGCCAGACCAGCGCCGAAGGCCAGCCGTTTCAGGCCGAGCCGGCCCCCCCTGACACCCTGGCGGCCGGTTGCCATGCCACGGCCGTGTTCTCCCTGCGCTACCGACCCTGGGGCCAGGCCTTGCGCACTCCTTAGCTCACCCAAGGGCCGGCGATGTTCAGGACCATTGAAGAACAGGTACTCAGCCAGGCCGCCCCGGCGGCCTTGAAGAACGAGTTCGCCCAATACGATTTCGAACGCCTGCACAGCTTCTGCATCCTGACCTATATCGCCAGCCTGAGCATCTGGCTGATCTTCGACCTGATCGTCAGCTTTCCCGGCCAGCAGGGCTTCACCTTCCTTTCGCTGGTATTCCTGACATTGCTGGTGATCAACACCATCATCCTGGGCTTCACCCGCAGGGCCCGGCACTTCCAATGGGTCAACCTGCTGTTCGTGCTGGTCATCGCCCTGGCCGTGCGGCTGGTGATCGAAGGCCTGCCCATGGACCTGCACCCGGTCTGGCTGATCCTCGGCGCCTCGAGCATTCTCTACAGCGCCTCGGTGATGCCGTTGCGGCGCTGGTCGTTCTTCGTCGCGGTGCTGATCACCTGGAGCGTACTCAACCCCTACTGGATGACCCGCACCTCGATCACCGAACTCAAGGGCCTGATCGTCCTGGCCTACTCGCTGTTCCTCACCGCACTGACCCTGTACAGCTTCATCACCTTGCGCCAGGCCCGGCTGTACAACTACATCATGGCCAAGCGCTTGCTGGAGCAGGCCTATGTCGACGCCCTGACCGAGATACCCAACCGCCGCTCGTTCATGGCCCGCGCCGGCCAGCGCATCAAGGCACAGCCTCGCGAGCCCGAGCATTACCTGGCAATGATCGACATCGACAACTTCAAGAGGATCAACGACCGGTACGGGCACGATATTGGCGACGAGGTGCTCAAACGCATCGCCGCTGACATCCAGTCGGTCATGAAGGATTTCGACTACGCCCGGCTGGGGGGCGAGGAGTTCGCCGTCTACCTGTCGGGCGTGCACCACGACCACGTCGAGGCCCTCGCCGCACGCCTATGCCAGGTGGTTCGCGAACAACCGACCCGGCACCCGGCCACCATCAGCATCGGCCTGACCCGGATCGAGGACGATGACAGCCTGAACCAGGCACTGGTCAAGGCCGACCAGGCCCTGTACCAGTCCAAGCACGGCGGCAAGGACCGCTATACCTTCCACCCCTGAGGCCTGCGGCAATGCAGCGCCGCGACCGGTCGGTCAAATAAGATAGACTGCCGCCCTATCTTGTCCAGGCGCCCCCTTGATGCCCCCAGAGCACGCCCCCAAGCCCTATACCCTGCTGGCGATCGACGACGATCCACAATCCTTGATCGTGCTCTCCAAGACCCTGACGGCCGAATACGAAGTGCTGCTGGCCAAGGACAGCGAGCAAGGCCTGGCCCTGGCCCGCAGCGCCGCTCCCGACCTGATCATCCTCGATATCCTGATGCCCGGGATGGATGGGTTCCAGGTGCTCAGCGAGCTCAAGGGCCAGCCGGCGACCGCCGCCATCCCGGTGATTTTCCTGACCTCGCGCAGCAGTGTCGAAGACGAACGCCTGGGCCTGCTGCTGGGCGCCGCCGACTACATCGCCAAGCCGATTTCACCACCGGTGGTACTGGCCCGGGTGGCGGCGCAACTGAGCTATCGCGACAAGCCCCTGCACCGCCCGCAGCCGGTGGCCGAGCCTTCGGCCGGCAGCGACATGCGCGACGGTTTCATCGCCGCCCTGGCCTTGCAGCTGGCGGGCAACCCGAGGATCCGCCTCGATGCGCTGCTCGATGGCCTGTCGATCCTGCTCGACAACAGCACTTGCCAAGGTGAGCCAGCGATGCTGCGCAACGCCGCATGCCTGGCGCTGATGGGGCTCGGCCAAGCGACAGCCATCGGCCCGGCCCTGGCCCACGGCCAAACGCTGATCGAAGAGATCCTCGCCCACGCCAACCCGGAAGACCCCATCCTCAACCTCGCCTGGAACCTCACCCAGGCCCAGGCGCTGTTCCCGGATGGCTCGGCCCAGCCTCTGCCGGCCTCCCTGCCGCTCCCGGCCCGGCTGTTCGCCCTGGCCCTGGACTATCACCTGGAGCTCTTGCAACCAGGCACCGACCTTACCGGTCGGCATGCCCGGGCCATGGCGCGGATGCAGGCACAACCGGGGTTCGAGCAATGCATCGAGCGGGACCCGGAATCACTCTCGGCGGCCTTGTTGAGTTCGTCACAGACCTTTTTCGGCCTTTGAACGGACAGTGAACCTCGCCCATGCCTAACCTCGCTGACCTGGAACTGTTCGTGCTGATTGCCGAACTGCAAGGCCTGTCGCCCGCCGCACGCATTATGTCGATCACCCCGGCCGCCGCCAGCCTGGCGCTCAAGCGTCTGGAGAACCGCCTCGGCGTGCGCCTGTTCACCCGCTCCACGCGCACCCTGAAGCTCACCCCCGAAGGCATGCGCTACCTGGAAAGCGCACAGCACGCGCTGAAGATCCTGGCCAATGGCAAACGCTCGTTGACCCACGACGACGGCATGCTGGAGCTCACGGTGTCTTCCGACCTGGGCCGCAACCTGCTGCTGGACCTGCTCGCCCAGCTCAAGCAGGAACGGCCGCGCCTGTATATCAAGCTGGCCTTGAGCGACAAGGAAGAGGACCTGCTCAAGGGCCGCTTCGACGCCGCGCTGCGTTATGGCAAGAGCCTGGCCCTGGACCTGGTGGAACTGCCGGTACTCAAGCAGCACCACTTCATCGCCTGTGCCGCGCCCGACTACCTGGCCGCACACGGCACGCCCGAGGCACCCGAACAACTGAGCCAGCACGAATGCATCATCTGCCACAGCATCGGCCGGCCGGAGAGCCATTGGCGCTTCCATGCGCCGGGCCAGGTCGAGGACGTGCGGGTACAGGGGCACTTCTGCTGCGACGACGGCGACGCCGCGCGGCGCTGGGCGGTGGCCGGCCACGGTGTGGTCTATCTACCGTTGTTGAACGTGGTCGAGGACCTGTTGGCCGGGCGCCTGCTGCCCCTGCTTCCCGGCTGGCAGGCCGACGCCGCGCCCTTGAGCCTGGTGGTGTCCCATCGCTCGCAAATCACCGAGTCGCTGCGGGCCCTGCACCAGTGCCTGGCGCAACACTGTGCGCAGCGCATGGCGCGTTATCAGGAACTGATCCGGGCCGCCAGCTAGCCCTGGGCCATGCCCCGCTCGACCAACAGTTCATGGGCCTGCCGGAACTCCAGCCGGTAGATCCGCTCCTGCAGCGCGCGCAAGGCAGTGCAGCGGCTCTGCTCGCAGAGTTCATCGATCAGCCCCAGGGCCTGTGCGTTGTGATCGCGCAGCAACTCGGCCAGGCGCTGCAGCTTGAGCCGTTGCTGATGATCCAGCCGCTGGTGCGCCGCTGCCGGCGCAGCCACCCCGGGCAAGTTCGCCAGCTCCGCCAGCAGCGGCTCCAGGCACTGCGCCAACTGCTGGATCGACAGCGCCAGGTCGCCCCCTGCGGTGCACTGCGCCTCCAGGTGCCTGGCGGCCTCGGCCAGGGCCGTGGCGCCGATGTTGCCGGCGGCGCCCTGCAGGCCATGGGCGAGAAAGCCGATGCACTGCAAGTCGCCGGCGGCGTGGGCCGACCACAAGCGCTGGAGGGTTGGCCGCTGGTCATCGCGAAAATCCGCCAGCAGCTTGTGGTGCAGCGCCAGATCCTGGTTCACCACCGCCATGCCCAGCGCCGAATCGATGCCCGCATGATCCGGCGCGGGAACAGCCCCGGGCAACTCGCGCGCAAGCGCCTGCAGCGGCAACTCCCGGCGCTTGATCCAGCGCACCAGGGTCCGGTAGAACGCCATGACCTCCAGGGGCTTGCTCACCAGGTCATCCATGCCGGCAGCCATGACCCGGCCCTGGACATCGGCCTGGCTGCTGGCGGTCACCGCAATGATCGGCAGCGAACGCAGGTGGGCGTAACCGCGGATCTTGCGCGTGGTGCCATACCCGTCCATGACCGGCATCTGGCAGTCCATCAGCACCGCGTCGAAATGTGCGTCCTCAAGCAGTAGCCCCAAGGCCTCGGCACCGTTGGCAGCCAGCACCACCCGAGCCCCGGCACGCTGCAACAGGCCCTGCAACACATCCTGGTTCAGGCGATTGTCCTCGACCACCAGCACCCGCGATCCCGCCAGCAGTTGTCCGTGCTCGTTGTCCCTGAACAGCACCGCCGCGGGGCTCACCGAGGGCGCTGGCAATTGCACCTGCGCCGCTCGGGGCAGGATCAACTGCACATTGAACTTGAATACCGCCCCCTGCCCCGGCGTGCTGCGTACCCAGATATCGCCCTGCATCATCTGCACGAGCTTCTTCGCGATGGTCAGCCCCAGGCCACTGCCGCCGTAGCGCCGGCTGATGGAGCGGTCCGCCTGGACGAAGGCATCGAACAAGCGCAGCTGTTGCTCCTGGCTGATGCCCACACCGCTGTCGGTGACGCTGAAGCACAACAGCACCTTGTCGTCCCATTGGCGCACCAGGCACACACCGATACAGACATCGCCGACCTCGGTGAACTTGATCGAGTTGTCCACCAGGTTGGTCAGCACCTGGGCCAGGCGCGCGGGGTCGCCGAGGTAACAACGCGGCAGCGCGGCCGGAATGTCCAGGCGCAGTTGCAGCGCCTTCTCTTGCGCACGCTGGCGCACCAGCAGCAAGACATCGTCCACCAACTGCCGCAGGTCGAAGCAGACCTGCTCCAGGCCAAGCTTGCCGGCTTCGATCTTCGACAGATCGAGCACGCTGTTGATGGTGCCCACCAGGTGCCTGGCGGCGCGGTCGATCTTCTCGATGCAGTCGCGCTGCGCCCGCTCCAGGGGCATGTCCTGCACCAGGTGGGCCATGCCGATGATGGCGTTCAGCGGGGTGCGGATCTCATGGGACATGCTGTCGAGGAATTCCGACTTGGCCTGGGTGGCCAGCTCGGCATCGCGCCGCGCGCGCTGGACCAGGGCTTCGGCCGCCTTGCGCTCGCTGATGTCGAAGATCACCCCGTCCAGGTACTGCGGTACGCCATCCACGACGATGGTCTGGCCCTTGTCATAGACCCAGCGCACCTCCTGGCTGGCGGTGATGATCCGGTACTCCAGCATGTAGCTGGCATGGCCCAGGCAACGGTCGAATGCTTCCAGGTCATCGGGGTGGACCCGCTCGCGATAACTGTGCCCGGCCAGGAAATGCGCCGCCGTGAAACCACAGAGGCCGTCGATGGCATCGCTGACGAACACCATGGTCCGCGCGGCATCCGGCAGGCTGCGAAACACCACCCCGGGAATGTTGGCGATCATCGATTGCAGCTTGCCCTGGCTGTCGACGATCGACTGCTGCACTTGCACTGCCTCGCTGATGTCCTGCAAGACCCCGGTGACCCGGATCGGTGCGCCAGTGGCATCGCGCTGCATGACCCTGCCGATGTCCAGCACCCACAACCAGCGCCCGCTCTTGCTGCGCATGCGGTACTCGGCACGGTACTCGGGCGCTTCGCCGTCCAGGTGCGCCTGGAGCCGGGCCAGCACCGGCCCATGGTCCTGGGGATGGACCAGGCAGGCCCAGCGGTCCAGGCCATGGCCGAAGGCCTGGTCCAGTTCTTCCTTGCTGTAGCCGAGGATCCGCAACCAGACATCGTTGTTGATGACGATGCCCTGGCTGACATTCCAATCCCACAGCCCCAGCGCCCCGCTTTGCAGGGCCAGGTCCAGGCGCCGTTCGCTCTGCTCGATCCGCGCCAGGTCGGCCTTGTGCCGCCTGGCATCGCCCAGGCGCCGCACGCCGCCCCACAGCAACAACAGGAACACTGCGGCGCTCACACCCTCGATCAGCAGCACTTGCCCCACCGGCAGCACCCCGTCCAGATCGCCCAGGGTGACCAGGGTCCAGGGACCGCTGGGGTCGTTCCAATCGAACTCGACCCGGGACAGGCTGTAGCGTCGCCCATCCAGCTTGACCAGGGGCTCGTGGACATCGAATGGCAGGCGTTCGGGAACACCGTGGGCGAATGGGTAATCGCCGAACTGGCCAGCGGACTGCGTATTGAAGTCGGATAACGACCAGGCGCGGTCAGCCTTGAGCAGGAACTCTGGAGCGCTGGCGGCCACTACCACCCCACCGGGCGACAGCAGCATCTTCAGGTCGTCGCCATACTGCTTGCCCAGGCGGGCATCGAGCTGCTCGCCGTCGAAACGCACCACCAGCGCCCCGATCACCCGGTCCTGGCGGGTGCGCGACTCATAGACCGGAACCGCCATGTAGAACATCCGCGTACCGGTGCTGCGGCTGATCGCGCCATAGACACTGCTGCCCCCCGCCAGCGCCACCTTGAAGTAGGGCCGGAAGGCCACGTTCAACCCCAGCGGCGCCTGGCCCTGGTGATCATGGGCGGCCACCACCACGCCGTCCCGGTCAAGGACGAAGGCGTGATTGGCGCCCAGCACCATGGTCAGCGCCTTGAGCGGGATAGCCGCGCGCTCCAGCAGCTCGGCGCGGGGCTCGCGCTCCAGGATCACCTGCTTCAGCGAGGGGGTATGACGCCCGAGAATGGACAAGGCGCCAATGGCAAAGCCATCGGACTTCCATTGCTGCAGGTCCGCCGCGTACTCCCGGGCCTGCATCTGGCTGCCGGCCCGGTAGACGTCCTCGACCTGCAGGCGATAACCGTTGCCCAGAACCACGGCGGCAGCGACCGCGAGCACCACGCCCAGTGCATAGCAACAGCCCCTGTGGCTGTCGAAGAAGTTGGTCAACCTGTGCAACACCTCGCCCCTCTACCCCATGAACCCGTATCTGCTGGACCTGTGCCTGGCGAACCTGTACCTGGCGTCCGGCCCATGACCTCAGCGCGCCGCCAGCCGGCGTGGAAACTCCGGCGGCAAGAAATCGCGGTCAGGATCGTAGTCGGCCTTGAGGTAATCACAAAGCGCCTTGAGGTCCTCGGGCGACAAGGTTCCCGCCGCTTGCTTGAGCCGCAGGGTGTCGAGAATGTAGTCGTAGCGGCTGTCGTTGTACTGGCGCACGGCGTTGTACAACTGGCGCTGGGCTTCCAGCACATCGACGATGTTGCGCGTGCCGACCTGCAAGCCCAGCTGCGAAGCCAGCACCGCGCCCTGGTTGGAAATGATCGATTGGCGCCGGGCCCGGACCTGGTCGGCCCCGCTGTTGAGGCCGCGATGCAGGTTGCGGGTCTGCTCCACCACCTGGCGCCGCAGGTTGTCGTTGAGGGACTCGCGCTGGCTCATCCGCTGGTAGGCCTCGCGCACCTGGGAGGAGGTCTGGCCGCCACTGAACAACGGAATGTTCAATTGCAGGCCGACGGAACGCTGCTGGACATCGCCACCGTAGCCACTGCCACGGATATCGCTGTTGCCATAACCCAGGTTGTCGTTGTCGCCCACCTGGTAACGCAGCACCGCGTCCAGGGTCGGAGCGTGCCCGGCCTTGCGCGCCTTGAGGGTCTGCTGCGTCGCCTCCAGGGCGTACTGGCTGGCCTGCAAGGTGAGGTTCTGGCGTACCGCACTGTCGACCCAGCGCCGGGCGTCGTTGGGCTCGGGCAGCAGCACCGGCATGTCGTGCCGCAGGCCCTGGAGGGCCGGGTATTGCTGGTGCGTCAAGGTGTCCAGGGCCTCGAAGGCATCGTCGGTACGCTTGCGCGCAACAATCCGGTTGGCCTGCGCGGTGTCATGCCCGGCCTCGGCCTGGAGCACATCGGTGCGGTCCGACAGGCCCAGTTGCAAGCCCCTCTGGGCCAGCGCCAGCTGGCGCTTGAGCGCCGCCTCTTCGGCGGTGGCTGCGGCCAGGGCGTCCTGGGCCTTGAGCAGGCCGAAATAGGCCTGGGCGCTGTCGAGCATCAGTTTCTGCTCGGCCGCCGCCAGCTCCAGCATGGCCTGCTGGTCCTCGGCCTCGGCGGCCTTGAGGCCGAACCAGCGCTCGGCACGGAACACCGGCTGGTTCAGCACCGCCTGGTAGCTGGTGCCACTGCGCCGGGTGGCTTGCCGCGGCTGTTGCAGCGAGGTGCTGGTGCCGTTGTGCTCGGCGCTGGCCGACAGCGTAGGCAACAGCCCGGCACGGGCCTGGGGCACCGCCTCGGCACGGGCAGCCTGGTCGGCACGGGCCGCAGCCAGTTCGCTGTTGTTGTGCCGGGCATCCTGGTACACCCGCCACAGATCGCTGGGCATGGCCTGGGGCTCTGTCGCCCGGACCAGGCCGGCGAACGGCGACAACAGGATGAGCAAGCAGCCGGCCAGGGCTCGCGGCGATAAATGCATGGATTCGGTCATGGTCTGTTCTACGTAGGGAAAATCATTCGGCCGTAGCCGGGAAATGCAGCCACGGGACAGGAGAGGCATTGCGCCCCTCCTGTGGTCATTGCCGTGTCGTCAGGTCAGTGGTGGTGCCAGCAGCGCCTGGGTGGCCTGGCGGTTCTGCGGCAGGTGTTCACGAGCGCCACCGGTGTCGGCGAAGGCCGCCATGGCCCCGCTGAGCTTGGCCAGGCTCGGACCTTCGGCATCGACCAGTGCCGCCAGGTCATTGCTCTCTGGCAAGGCTGGGCGCTCACGCGACGCCAGCTCGAACAACCCGCCCTTGCTCGATCCGGTCTGGGCGAAGCCCTGCAACAGCTGCTCGACGCTGATCACCGCCGAATCGCCCTGCAGCTCGATCTGCAAGTGGCCATGCGCCGCGGCCTGGCTGCCCAGCACCTGGCGCAGCACCAGGGCCGAGCCTGTGCCGGCATCGGTCAGCAGCACATCGTCGCCCTGGCGGCTGACCAGGATGTCCTTGGCATCGGCCACCGGCATGATCAGGCGATCCAGGGCCTGGCCAGGGTCATCGTTGTCGATCACCACGGTACGGTAGTGCGCCCAGGTCTGCGCACTCAGGCGATAGGTATCGTCAGCGCTGCCGCCGTGCAGCACGACACTGTCGATCCCGGCGATCAACGGCGGCACCAGTTCATCCTGGCGGCCGTCGACACCGCCGCCTTGCAGCAGCAGCGAAGAACCCACTCGCTGGACGTTGCCGTAGTGGCCAAGCTTCTGCGCGCCCTGCGGCTGGACCTGGTACAGCGCCTGCTCCGCCGGGCTGTAGACGTAGGCCGAGTTCGGCGATTCGGCCGCCACGCCGATAAAGCGCAGGTCGCTGGCCGCGGCGATACCGTTACTGGCGAACATCTGCGCACTGGCGACATCGAACCAGCCCTGGGTGCCGTCACCTTGCAAGGTCAACACGCCCTGGGCCCGCCAATGCCCTGCCACCTCGGCCAGCGCCTGGGGCAAATTGCCCAGCCGCTCGCGCTGCCAGGCCTTGTCCAGCGCCACCAACTGCACCTCGCCCGCATTATTGCGCAGCAGCACCTCGCCCTTGGCCGTGGTCAGCCGCAACCCGGCATCCACCTGCACCGCAGAACGCAGCGGCACGTCGGACAGCAGCGCCGTGGCCGCCGGCACCTGCGCCGAGGCCACGAGGACCTGGTCTGCGGCGAATGCCGTCGCCAGCGCCTCGGCGGACATCGGTGCCTGCAGGTAAAGCTTGCCGCTCTCAGGCTCGAACAACCGGGCGCTGGCACTGGCGTCGTCGAAGCCGAGGAACTGCAGGGATTTGCCGTGCAACGCAGGTGAGGCCACCACCACCTGGCCATTGTGATACCAGACCGGCAACGCCCCCTTGCCATCGGTGGTCTTGGCCCCGAACACCGCCAAGGTCGCACTGCTGCCGTTGACGCTGGCCAGGTCTTGCCACCAGGTTGCTCGCCCCTTGAGCCAATGCTCGTTGACCGCCTCATAGGCCAGCTGGCCCGAGGCCTCGATGCGCGCCACGCGCCCATCTTCGGTCACGGCCACCAGGTGCCCGTTGAGCTCCAGCACGTTGGCCAGGGCCGGCAGGGCCAGGCGCAAGGCGCTCGGCTGGCTGCCGTCGAGGACCTTCTGCCCCGCGCCCTCCTGGCGGAACACCACCTTCTGCTGCTGGCTGTAGAAGAAAAACACCTCCGGGCCTGCGGGCTGCAACATGCTGCCAGCGAATACCAGATCCGGTGGAATCGGCCAGGCGCTGCGGGGCTGGCCCTGGGCATCCGGTGCGGGTTGCTCACCCTCGGGCGGGGCCAGGTTGGGCTTGATCAGGGTGCCGTCGCTGGTGCGTACCCAGTAGCGGTGCGCCACCTTCGCGTCGTCCAGGCCAAACACCGTCACCAGGGCCGCGGCGCTGGGCTCCAGCATCGGCGCACCGAGGCTGTAGACCGGCGTGGCACGCTCGGTGGCCTGCTCCTGGTAGCCCTGGAGCAAGGTCTTGAGCGTATCGCCATGCTGCTGGCTACGGGCCGACAGTTGCAGCAAGGCGTCATCGCCTACCACGCCCACCAGTTCCATGCGATCGCCGAGGATGCGGAAGTTCAGCTCGGCCTCGCGCTCCTTGAGCTGGTAGCGCCGGGCCAGGTAGACCGCGTCGCCCTCTTGCCAGAATCGGCTAATGCGTCCGGCGCTCTGGTTGAACGAGGGCGCGAACTGCGCGTCCACCTTGCCGGTGGCGATCTCGACACGCCAGGCCGCGGCGTTCTCGGCATCGACGAAGTAGGCATGGTCGCCGACCACCGCCCCCAACTGGGCATTGCGAGCCTGCTCCACCTGGGTGTCGGTGAACAGCATGCGCTCCTTGGCGACGTCGTAGAACGCCCGGCCGACATTGCGCCCGCCATGGCTGTAGTTTTCCACCGTCACATACTGGCCATGCAACTGGTGAGCCTTGGCCAACTCGCTCAGGTGCTGTTCGATACGCTGGCCCGGCACCTGCCATTTGCTCGCGTCTTCTTCCACCACCTGGGTGCTCAGGCTCGTGAAATCGACTTCACGCACCTCGCCCTTGGCGTTGACCAGCAGCACCTGGCCGTTGTGCGTCGGATCGAGCTTGACCACCACGCCGCCAACTTTCAGCTGGTCCTTCGCCACGCTGATGGACTGGTCCGCCAGTTGGCTGGTGTCGATGATCCAGCGCGACGCAACCGTGCCGGCCTCGCTGGCGAGTTCGACCTGGGCGCCTTCGTTGAGCCCCACCAGATAGCGCCCGCCGGAGCCCTTGACCTGGTAGTTCAGGTAGCCATGCAACTCCTTGGGCAACTCGGGGACGATCAACTGCCGGTCGCTTGAGTCCAGCAGCACCTCGACCGGGGTCCAGACGTACTCCTGGCGAATCCGCCGGATGGTCTCCTCGCTGGGGAAGATGTAGAAGTCGTAGTCGAAGCGCCGGTCCTCCTCGAGCCTTCGGATCACGTCGAAACCGGTGTCATGCCGGGTGGTGGCCCCGGGCAGGATCATGTACTCGTAGCTGATGTAGGACTTGGGCGTGCCCGGCAGGATCAGCGCCCTGCTGTCGCCATGCTCCAGGGCCTTGGTGTCCTGGCCGTAGCCGATGCCGCTGCGCACCTCGATCGCCTGGTCACGGTCGTGGATCATCCGCGGGAAGTCCCCGGCCCAGAAGAAGTAGTTGATCGCCCCGGAACCGGTGGAGCCATGGTGGGTACGGTAGATGTACTGGCTGTCGAAACCGATCTGGTTGTTGCGCAGGTCCAGGCGCTTGACCACAGCTCCAGCCAGCGGCACCAGCACCTGCTTGTCCGCATCGTAGCGATAGCCGTTGCCCTTGTAGGCCTGGTCCAGCGCGTCGAAGTAGCGCCCGACCGCCTTGGCGTCCTCGGCCACCGCGCCGAAGGCCTGGGCCAGCGCCGTGAAGCCCACCGCCAGGCCGCCGAGGATCACCCCCGCGCCACCCAGGGCCGCGGCCGCCGTCGAGGCGCCCAGCAGCCCGGCGCCGACCCCGGCGGCGCCGGTGACGAAACTGGCCGAATCGAACGCCAGCTGGGTGCCGAATACCGCCTTCTGCACATCGTTTTCGGCGTGGGCCAGCTCATAGGCATCGAGGCCGACCATGGCCCCGCCGAACAGCAGGCCCGCCCCTTCGTTGACCGTGTGGCCCAGGGTCGAGGCGAAGTCTCTGAGCGAGGTCTGGGCGGCCATGGCTTCGCCACGCAGCGCGGTGCGCACCAGCTCGGTGACCTTGGCCACATCCTGCAAGGTGCCATGGCCGATCTGCGCCAGGCCCAGGTAGCTGTGGATCTTCAGCGCAGTGGCCAGGTCCGGTGCGAGCGTTCCCTGGGCGGCCTCCTGGCGGTTCTTGTCGGCGAACCACTGGATCAGGGTCTGCACCGCGAACCCGGCGTTCAGGCCATCCACCGCCGGTGCTTCGCCGACGCCGGCACGGGGGCGGATCTGCCCGTGTTCCAGGGTGAAGTGTTCGTTGAACACGCGCATGTGCTCATCGACGAACCGGCGAAATTCGACGAAGGTGCCGTCCTCGGTGGCCAGCCAGCGGGGCTCCAGTTGCGGTTGGTCGCGGTTGATGAACTGCACCCGATAGCCGCCCTCCTTCGGCTCCTCGAGGGTGCCGATGATCGGTATCCAGTGACCGTCCAGCTGGTGCTCGGCGGCCAGGCGGATGCTGGCGGCCTCGAAGCGCGCGCCCCACTGTTCGGCGTCGAAGGTGGTCAATGCCGCGCCCAGGCGCAGGTCCTCGCTGACCCGCTGCTGGGCGCCCACCGCCTGCTCGACCTGGCGGCGCTGGCCAATGACCCCGGCCAGCTCCTGGGGACGGGACAGATCGGCGACATCCAGGCCGTTGCCCACCGGCACCTGGGCCATCTTGGCGGTGTCGATCTGTACCAGGTTGAAGGCCGGCTGCGACTGGCTGCCGAACGATCCGTAGTACGCGGCCAGCTTGCGCGTCACCAGGTGCTGTTGCATGGCACTGGCCAGCGCCTGGGTGGAATCGAAGGCAAAGATGCCCACATTCGGGTCGTAGAAGTAATAGCGCTGGCCTTCGGCCCCTTGTGTGCTGCCTACCATCATCGAGTGGTTCTGGGTATTGAGGGCGAACATCGCCGTGCCCTTGCTGGCGGCCAGCCGCGCCACCACCTCGGACAGCTTGAGTTGCCCCACCTCGGTCGAAGCCTGCACCGCGTCGACATTGGAGTGCAGGCGGATCAGGCTGTTCTTGAGCAGGGTCGAACTGCCCGCCTCGGGGTCGGCGGAGGCCAGGAACAGCTTCTGCACCAGGCTGTTGACGCCGGCCTCGCCGCCACTGGCCAGGGCCACGGCCATCGCCCGCACCAGCGGGTAGCAGCGGCCACCGGAGCGGTCGCCCACCAACGACAGGTAGAAATCCTGGGGCGCCAGCTGGCCGAAGACGCTGCCGGCCTTGTGGAAGTCTTCACTGAACACTGCGGTCTGGCGCAGCACCTTGTCGATGTATTCGGCCTGTGCGGTCTCGCTGATGCGTGCGCTCAGGGCACCGCGCTGCTGGGGCGTGAGCGAACCGTCGAGGAACAATCGCTTCATCTCCAGGGACGACATCTTGTCGTCCACCCCGGGAATCTTGACCTGGCGAAAATCCCGCAGGCCGTCGTTGAACGCCGTGCCCCGCGCACCGCGCTGGTAGGCCTCGGCAATGGCATAACGCTCACCGATGCTGCTGGTGCGCTCCTCGCCTCCGCCCTGGATCGCACTATCGTCGGTGCGCACCACCGCGGCGCTGCCCTGGCTGGCCTTGATCTGCTGCCAGAGCCAGGTCTTCTCCACCGAGCCGGCTTCACGCAGGACCGGGTCGTACTGCGCCCGGTAGTAATCCTGGGTGAGGTTGAGCTGCTTGATCTGCTGGTCGATCAGGCCCTTGTCGCTGGCCGTGCGCCGCCGATCCTGGAGCTCGAAGCGCTGGTCGACCACCTGCTGGATATCGGCGTTGACCTTGGCCTGGACCTCCTCGCGCAGCCGGTTCCAGGCGGCGATCGCCGGATGATCGGGAGCGAAGTCCCCGCCGCTGTAGACGCCGTCGGCCACCCCGTCGCTCGCCACCCCGAACTGGGCCGCGACCTTCTTCAGGTTCTGGTGCACCTGCTCGCGGTAGGCGGCGAACTCGCTGTGGTTGCGCGCCTGCACCTGGGCATCGGCGGTCTGGATCGCCAGGGGCTCGGCGCCCGCACGCAACTTCGGCCAGACCGTGTGGCCCTCGCGCTGGTACTCCTGACGCTGGAACACCAACTGCCACTGGCCATCGAGGTACTGCATGTAGGCCGCGGCCAGGCCTTCGGCGGTGCCGGCGACCTGATAGTCCTTGTAGTCGACCGCCATCACCACGTTGTCGTACAGCAACGAGCTGTTGACCCGGCCATCGTGGTAGACCCTGAAGGTATCGGCATCCAGGCTGGTCACCACCAGCGAGCAACCGGACAAGGTGCCGGTGAACAGGAAGCTGCCTGCTGCCGCGTGCTTGGGAATGTCCACATAGGCCGGCGCGGCATTGGCCTGGTTCGGCCCGTTGTAGCCGAGGAAGTACGCCGGCACGCTGTCGCCGCCGGCGGCGATCTCGTTGCTGCCATGCTCGGTATATTCGAGCTCGTACAGGTTCGCCGCGACCTTGACCAGTTGCACGTCGCCCTGGGCCGGCAAGCGCCCCGCCTTGACCAGCGCCTCGGCACTGAGGGCGTGGGTCTTGGCGAACTGCACGGGGTCGGCGGCGAACTGCTGGATGTCGGCGCTGCCCTGGCGCGGTTCGAAACCGCTGCCCAGCGATTCCAGCCCGGCCTTGAGCTGCAAGTCCTTGGCAGCCTGCCCCAGCAACGAGGGCATCGGGCCGATGCTGGTAAAGCGCGGAGGGTGGAACTGTTCGCTGGCGGGCAGGCCTTCGTTGACGATGGGCAGCACGCGGGCCATGACCCCGTCGTACAACTCGCCCTGCAATGCCTGCTCGTGGCCTTCGGCGCGATAGCGGTCGAACATCTGCAACATGTCCTGGCCGATGCTGTCCGCGCCCTGGGGCTCGTAGCGGGCGGCGACATACAGGGTCTCGAAGAACGAGTGATAGCCGTTGCGGATCATGAAGGCCGCATTGGCCATCTGGAACTGCCAGTACTGCTTGACGCTCAACGCACTACCGAACAGCTCCGGCAAGGCATTGCTGACGGTCTGGGTGGTGCCGGAAATCCCGCCCACGAACGGCGTGTCCAGGTCGTTCATGTAGCGGGTGGCGACATTCTCCGGGTCAGGACGGAACTGGTTGTAGCTGCGGTACTTGTCGTCCTCCACCAGCCAGGTGGCAGCGGCCTGGGCCTGCTCCGAGTGGGTATTGAGGATCAGGTAGGGATCGGGCTGGTTCAGCCGGTTGTTGATCACCACCTTGTCGGCGCCACCGGGTGGGGCCAGTTGGGCATGGGCATTGATCGGTGCCGCAGCCTTGCCCAGGCTGTCGGCCAGCGGGCGCAGGGCATGGAACAACGCCTGCTTGCGCAGGCTGCGGCCCTGCTCGCTGGCCAGCAACTGCTCGACCGCCGGGCGTAGCGATGCATCGATGGGTTCCAGGATCGCCGGGCCGCGTAACAGCAGGTCCAGCACCTTGCCGTCCAGGGCACGCTGCACCGCCACGGCATCGAACAACTGTATTCGCGGATTACCCGGATGCTGCGCCGCGTTGGCCGCGGCCACCCGCTGGTTCTCGGTATCGACCGCACGCGCCTGCCAGGGCTCGTACAGCGGCGCCAGCAGCAACCTGGCCTGGGCGATGTCGCTTTGCACATAACCACCGTCCAGGGCCTTGGCCAATGCCGGATCGTCCGCCAGGCGGGCTGCCAGGTCGAACAGCAGTGCGTCGCCGTCGGCGCTGTGCCAGGCCGACGCGGCGAACGCCTGCTCCCAGAGCACCTTGTTCAGGTTGTTGCCCTTGATATCGCGCAGGCTGGCGCGGCTGTGTTCCGGCTTCAACACCCCGGCCGGGGTGATGTGGTTGCGTTCGAGCAAACGGCCCAGTTGCTGGACGAAAGTCGCGCGTTCGCTGCTGCCCTCGAACAGGCGGCTGGCCTTGATACCACCGTTGCGCAATTGCTCCAGCTTGTCGAAGAACGCCGCGTTGTATTGATACAGGGCATCGGTCTGCGCCTGGCTCAGGTGGCTGCTGCTGACCTTGTCGCCCTCGACGGTGATCAGGGCAAACGGCGTTGCCGCGCGGTAGCCACCGTCCTGGGGCATTTCCAGCAGGTACTGGCGCTCGGTGAAACCCACCGAGCGCTCCAGCTCATGGATGTTGACGAAAACGCCGTCACGATCGGGGTGGTAGCCGTGCTGGCGATAGTCTTCAAGGCCAATGGTCTGGAAGCTGGCGATATCCGCGTTCTGGTTGATCAGCTCGCTCAAGGCGCTCCCCAGCGGCACTTCGCGGCTGACGCTGGTGCCGGGCGACTGGCCGGAAACCTGGATACCGACCTGGTTCGGCACCTTGCGATCGACCCCGGTCAGCAACAGTTTGCGGCCGTTACCCAGCACCTGGGCCTTGAAACCTTCACGCAGGGAGCTCTCCGACACCAGGTGGTTGGCGAAGTACTGCTCGACGAAGGCGGTCTTGACCAGCACCGAGCGGATCGGCGCGTAGGTCGGCGAACGCCGGGACGGCGGCTCGCTCTTCAGGCGGTACTGCTGCTGCCAGGCCAGGGAGCGGGCCGCGGTGCCGAAGGAGAAGTTCAGCACGCCGTCGGTGGGCACCACCAGCTTGCCGTGGTCGAGGAAGAAATCCTTGAAGCGCCCGTCGGTGCTGGGATTGACCAGCGCCACGTTCATGCGGATGTAGCCGGGACGTTCCTCCATCAGCAGCAGCGAGAGGTTCACCGGCAGCTCGTCGGAGCTGCGCGGCGGCTTGGCCAGCGCCGCCAGGCTCGCGGCCTGTTGCGCGGGCGCGGCGTCGAGCAGGCTCGCGTAGCGGGCACTGACGTCCTTGTAGGCCTGCAACTCGGAAAACAGGGTGACGTAGGACTGGCTGAAGGTGGAGTCGGCTACCTGGATGGCCAGCTGCTGTTCCAGGCGTTTGATCCGCCCCTTGAGCTTGTCCTGCTTGGCCTGGGCGCTGGCCACCAGGCTCTTGTGCTCCAGGCGCTTGGCGCCCTCGGGGCTGAGCACGCCCAGGGCCTTGAGCCAGGTCCGCTCATAGTGGCTGGTGGCCGTCTGCTGGCGGCTGTAGAGCAGGATGTCGCGGTCCAGTTGCTGCTTGTAGGCGCTGGTCGCCGGGGTGTCGGCAATGGCGTTCATCTGCTCGCGTCGTTGTTGCAGGGTCTTGAGCTGGTCACCGATCGAGACCGGGTTGTCCTGCATCTGGTAGTGCTGGGCGGCCAGCACGCTGAGGGTGCTCTGCTGCATGTCCAGCAGGCGCTCGCCGACCTCGGCGATGTAGCTGGCGCGCTCGTCGGCGCTCATGTTGAACCATTCGGTCTGCCTGCCGGACGCCTTGATGTGCTGGTCGACCAGGCTGTTGAGCAGGCGCGTGAAGTCCTTGGACATAAAAGCCATTGCGGTGATCCTCTGTCTGTTTTACGGCGGCCCTTGGTGTCGCCAAGGGCCCTCTAGGGAGATGCGGGGTGGGGAGACATGGCTGGTTGGTGAGCCCTCCTGCCGTCGGTGGAATCAATCGTTCATCTGCAAGGCCCATTGCCGGGCGTACAGGCCGTCCAGGGCGAGCAGTTGTTCGTGGGTGCCCTGTTCGAGTACCCGCCCCTGGTCGATGACCAGGATGCGGTCGGCGTGGCGCAGGGTATTGAGGCGATGGGCCACGCTGATCACCGTGCGGCCGCGGGCGATGTCCCGCAGGTTGGCCATCACCGCGGCTTCCGACTCGTAGTCCAGGGCGCTGGTGGCCTCGTCCAGCAACAAGATCCCGGGGTTGCCCAACAAGGCCCGGGCCAGGGCGATGCGCTGGCGCTGGCCGCCGGATAACTGGCCGCCCCGCTCGCCGACCTGGGTCTCGTAGCCCTGGGCCAGGGCCTCGATGAAATCGGCCGCGCCCGCCAGGCTGGCGGCGTGCCGGACCTCGGCATCGCTGGCCTGGGGCCGGCACAGGCGGATGTTCTCGGCCACGCTGCCGGCGAACAGCACGCTTTCCTGGAGCACCACGCTCATGTTGCGACGCAGGGCCACCGGGTCGGCGATGGCCAGGTCGATGCCGTCCACCAGCACCTGGCCGTGCTGGGGCACGTAGAGCCGCTGCAACAGGCGGGTCAGGGTCGACTTGCCGGAACCCGAAGGCCCGGTGACGCCGACGAACTCCCCCGGGTGGATCTCCAGGTCGAGGTTGCGCAGGATCTCCTGGCCGTCTTCCTCATAGCGAAAGCGCACGCCCTGGAACTTCACCGCGCCCTGCAACGCCGGCACTGAGGCCAGGCCGCCGCTGCCGCTCTCGCATTCGGTGTCGAGGATGTCGCCCAGGCGTCGCAGGGAAATCAGCGTGTGCTGGAAGTCCTGCCAGACCTGGGCCAGGCGCAGGATCGGCTCCACCACATGCCCGGCCAGCATGTTGAAGGCCACCAGTTGCCCCGGGCTCAGCCGCCCGTCCAGCACCAGCATCACCCCCCACCACAGCAGCAGCGCGGAACACAGCTTCTGGATCAGGCCAATGCCCTGCCCGGCCCAGATACCGACGATGCGGGTGTGGAACGCCGCACGTACATAGGCCGCCAGTTGCCGTTGCCACTGTTGCTGGAAGCCGCTCTCGATAGCCCCGGTCTTGATGGTCTCGATGCCGGTCACGGCCTCGGTAAGAAATGCCGTGTTGGCCGCGTTCAACTCGTACTCCCGCAGGGCCCGGCTGCGCAACAAGGGCCCCACGCACAACCAGAACAGGAAATACAGGGCCAGGGAGCCCACCACCACCCAGGTCAGCAGCGGCGCATAGGCGTACATCACGGCGATGAACAGCCCGCAGAAGGCCAGGTCCAGCACCAGGGTCAGGGCAGAGCCGGTGAGGAACTGGCGGACCTGCTGCATCTCGCCGACCCGGGCGATGATCTCGCCGGTCTGCCGGCCCTGGAAGTATCCCAGTGGCAGCTGGATCAGGTGCTGGTACAGGCGCGCGGACAACTCGGCGTTGATCTTGCTCGCCACGTTGCTGAACAGCCAGGAACGCAGCAGGCCGAACAGCGGCTCGAACAGCGCCAGGGCCAGCATGGCGATGCCCAGCACTTGCAGGCTGGACATACCGCGGCTGACCAGGACCCGGTCGATGATGTTCTCGAACAGCAACGGCGTGACCAGCGCCACCAGTTGCAGCATCAGCGAGACCAGCAACACGCTGCGAAACTGCCGTGCGTGCTTGAGGATCGACGGCAGGAACCAGCCGACTCCGAAACCCTGGGTCCGGGGCTCGACATGCCGCTCGGCCAGCAGCAGTACCCGGCCATGCCAGAGCCCGGCAAGCTCCTCGCCGGACAGGCTCTGGCACTGCCCCTGCAACGGCCAGAACAGCCGCAGCCGGTCACCGTCCACCGCGTCCAGCACCGCCCAGCCCCGGGTAGTCTCCAGCAATGCCGGCAACGGCAGGTTGTGCAGGCGCCCCAGGTGGCTGTGCACCGCCCGTGCCCGCAGGCCGATCCAACCGGCGCAGCGTCGCAGGTCGAGGCTGTCGGCCAGGCCCTCGACCCGGCCCAGACGATGCTGCAATTGCGCCACGCTGATGCTCAGGTCGAATCGTCTGGCGGCCCAAGCCAGTGCATGCAGGCCAGTATCGAGCATCGTCGGCGCCTGTTCGACGGCGGGATTGAAGGCTGTGCTCATGCTCAACGCTCCCGCAACGCTTCGGACTGGTACTCGCGGATCGGCCCCAGCAGGTAGTTGATCACCCGCCGTTCACCGGTGCGGATCTCACCCGTGACGCTCATCCCGGCTTGCAGGGGCATGGGCTGCTGTCCCTCGGCCAGCGTCTCACGCGCCAGGCGGATACGAGTCGGAAACACCAGGCCCAGCTGTTCATCCTTGATGGCGTCGCCGGAAACATGCTCCACCGTGCCGCGCAGGGTGCCGTAGCGGGTGTAGGGAAAGGCGTCGACCTTGAGCTCCACCGGCTGGCCGGCCCTGACGAAACCGACGTCCTTGTTCAGCACCATGACCTCGGCATCCAGCTCGGCGCCTTCAGGCACTATCACCAAGAGTTGCTGCGCCGGCTGTACCGCGCCGCCCAGGGTGTGTACCGCCAGTTGCTGGACCACACCGTCCACCGGTGCCAGCAGGGTCTGCAGGCGCTGGCGGTCACGGCCACGGATCAACTGCTGCTCGAGCACGGCGACATCCTGGCGGCTGCGGTTGAGCAACTCGTGCTGCTCGCGCTGGGTCCGGGCCAGGAAGCTGTCGCGCTGTTCCCGGCGGTTCTGCGCCTGGGCCTTGAGCACCTGCAGCTCGGCATGCTGCTGGGCCAGGGAGCGCTCGACCTCCAGCTGTTCCTTTTCCTGTTCGAGCAACTCGACCCGGGGCATCAACTGTTCGGCGGCCATCGCCCGGCGCGCATCGAGGCGCCGGCGCACGTTGCCGGCCAGTTTGCCCAGGGCGGCGATCTCGCCGTTGCGGGCCCGTTGGCTGGCCTGGTTGATGGCGATCTCGGCATTGAGGCTGTCGAGGTTGGCGCGGATCTCCTTCCAGCTGCTGGCCAACTGTTGCCGCGCCGCCGCGACCTGCTCCGCGTCCAGGCCCGCAGGTGGCTGGTAGCTAGCCAGCGGGTCCTCGCTCAGCAAGGCGCGGGCCCGGGCCAGCTCCAGGCGCTTGAAGGCCAGTTGCGCACGCAACTCGCCGAGCTCGGCATCGATGCCGATGGGGTTGAGCGCCACGAGCACGTCGCCGGCCTTGACCCGTTGCCCATCGCGTACGTGGATCGCACGGACTTCGCCGGCTTCGTGGGCCTGGATCACCTTGGTGTAGCTGGAGACCATCAGGCGCCCGGCGGCACTGGCGTGGATGTCGAGGAAACCGAGGATGGCCCAACCCAGGGCCAGGGCGATGCTCAGGATCAGCAGCAGGGCCGTGCCTCGCGCCCAGGGTGCGGGTGGGCGCTCGACGATCTCCAGGTAACCGGGCTGGAATTCGTATTCGTCGCGGCTGCGTTGCACCAGGGCCGGGGCCGCGCGCAACAGTTGCCAGGCGCGCCGCCAGGCAGTCAGCAGGCCTTGCATCATTCGCCCTCCTTGCGCAGCGCCTGTTGCAGCGCCCACAAGCGCGCATAGCAACCACCGTTGGCGAGCAATTGCTGATGGCTGCCCGATTCGCTGATGCGCCCGTGTTCCAGGGCGATGATCCGCTGGCAATGACGTACCGCGGACAGCCGGTGGGCAATGATGATCACGGTGCGCCCCTTTGCGATGCGCGCCATGTTGTCCTGGATCAGCGCCTGGGATTCGTCGTCCAGGGCGCTGGTGGCCTCGTCGAAGATCAACAGCCGCGGGTCGCCCATCAGTGCCCGGGCGATGGCGATGCGTTGCCGCTGGCCGCCGGACAGCGAGCTGCCGGCCTCGGCCAGTACCGTGTCATAGCCCAGGGGCAGGCGCAGGATGAACTCATGGGCACCGGCCAGGCGCGCCGCCTCGATCACGCTCTCCAGGGACGCGGTTGGCTGGCGCAGGGCGATGTTGTGCCGCACGCTGCGGTTGAACAGGTAGTTTTCCTGCAGCACCACGCCGATCTGGCTGCGCAACCAGGCCGGCTGCAACTGCTGCAGCGGTACACCGTCGATCAGGATGCGCCCGGCGTCCGGGGTGTAGAGCTTTTGCAGCAGGCGGGTGAGCGTGCTCTTGCCAGAGCCGGACGGCCCCACGATACCCAGGGTCTGGCCGGCGGCGATGTGCAAGTCCAGGCCCCGCAGCACCAGCTCCAGTTCCGGGCGATAGCGGAACGCGAGGCGCTCGATCCTTACCTCGCCGCGCAAGGCCTGCGCCGGGCGTCGATCGCCCTCGGCCTGCTCCACCGGCAGGTTGAGCATGTCGCCCAGCTTGTCCACCGACACCCGGACGCGGACGAACTGCTGCCAGACCTCGATCAGCTTGGCCACTGGCTGGCTGACGTGGGACAGCATCATGTTGAAGGCGATCAATTGACCGATGGTCATCTGCAGGTCGATGACCTTGCTCGCTCCCCAGCAGATCACCGCCACCGCCGTGACCTTCTGCAACAACGTCACCACCTGGCTGATGGCGCTGCCCAGGGTCTGGCTGGCAAACCCGGCCTCGACCATCTGCGCCGTCTGCGCCTCCCAGCGCCTTTGCATGCGCGGCTCCACCGCCAGGCTCTTGATGGTCTCGCTGCTGCTCACGCTCTCGTTGAGAAAGGCGCTATTGCGCGCCGCGCTGTAGAACTGGTGCTCGATGCGCTTCTCCAGCGCGCCGGTGCTGGCCCAGGCCAGGAGTGCGTAGAGCGGCAGGGTCAGCAGCACCAGCAGGGTCAGCGGCCAGGAGATCCAGGCCATCACCGCGAAGAACACCAAGGTGAAGGCCACGTCCACGCACAGGGTCAGCAGGGAGCCGGTGAGGAATTCGCGAATGCTGTCCAGCTCCTGCACCCGCGTGATGATCGCGCCTACCTGGCGCTGCTTGAAGTACAGCAGGGGCAGCCCCAGCAGATGGCGGAACAGCTTGACCCCGAGGCCGATGTCGATGCGGTTGGCGGTGTGCGCCGAGAGGTATTCGCGCAGCCCCTTGAGCAGCACCTCGAACAGGCCGACCGCCACCAGGGTCATCACCAGCACATCGAGGGTCGACAGCGCCCGGTGCACCATGACCTTGTCCATGACCGCCTGGAAGAACAACGGAGTCGCCAGGGCCAGCACTTGCAAGACCAGGGAACACAACAACACTTCGCCGAGTATCCGCCGGTGGCGCAGCAGTTCCGGCACGAACCAGGACAGGTCGAAACGCAGGCTCCCCTGGCGCAAGCGAATCACCTCGCCGCTCCAGGCCTCGGCCAACTCTGCGCGCTCGAGCACTTGCGGGGTCGGGGCAGTCGGGCGTTGTACCAGGGCCTGGGCTTCGCTAAGCCGGGCCAGCAGGACAAAGGCGCCGCTGCGGTCGCGCCAGACCAGGGGCAGCATCTTCGGGGTCAGGCGCTTGAGTGCCAGGCGCTCCAGGCGCAGGTCGACGCCAGCCTCCCGAGCGTAGCCCTTGAGCGCCTGGCGCAGGTTGTGCCCGCCTGCCGCGGCGCTGGCTCGTGGCGCGCGCTCCTGGGTCAGTTGCAGCAGCAATTGGCAACAGGCCAGGGCGCACTGGATGGTGTCCGTGGCGTCGGCCTGCGCCATCGCAGGACGTTCACCAAGAAGTGGCGATGCAGGGGTTTGGGGATTGACTGGCATAGACCGCTCGTTTCAAGACCCCGGGCTACAAGAACACGGGGACAGGGAGATTCGAGGCCAGTCTGCGGCAGCTATCCGGGAATGATAATCAGCCGCACGATTGAAAGCTTTCAAGCAAAACTTAAGCAATCAAAGCCTGCTTTCGAGGGTCGAACAGGCGCGCGCAGCGGGGGCCAGGCATGGACCGGGCAAAAAAAAGCCGGACTCGCGTCCGGCTCTGTCACCTCATGGATCTGGCGGATCCTGCCGGTGCATCCGCACCCGGGTCACCCGCCGTTCCTCGACCGTCATCACCTGGAGGCTCCAGCCTTGCCACTCCAGGCAATCGCCCTTGACCGGCAAGCGGTCCAGCAGGCTCATGACCAGCCCGGCCAAGGTCTGGTAGTCCTCGGTCGGCTCGGCGGCGAAGCCGGTGCGCTGGCGGATCTGCGCCAGGTTCAAGGCACCGCTGACCAGGAACCCGCCCTGCTCCTCGACGATGTCCGGACCTTCGATTTCGCTGGCGTCAGGCAACTCGCCAGCGATGGACTCGAGGATGTCGGTCATGCTCAGGACACCGACGAAATCGCCGAATTCGTTGATCACGAAGGCGATGTGGGTCGAGGCCTTGCGCATCTGCTCCAGGGCATTGAGGATCGTGAAGCTGTCCAGCAGGTTGATCGTGGTCCGCGCCAGGTGCGCAAGGTTCGGCTGGTTGCCGGCCAGGTACTCCTTGAGCAGTTCCTTCTTGTGCACGAAGCCCAGCGGCTCCTCCACCGCACCGTCGCGAATCAGCGGCAGGCGTGAGTAGGACGAATGCATCAGTTTCTCGCGGATGCTTTCGGCGTCGTCGGCCAGGTCGATGTAGTCGACGTCGGCACGTACCGTCATCAGGCTGCGGATCGGGCGTTCGGCCAGTTGCAGCACGCCGCTGATCATCACCCGCTCGCGGCGGTCGAACAGCTCGTTGGGCGCCATCTCGTCGCCTTCCACCAGGTCGGCGATATCCTCGCCCACCTCCTCCGCTGCCAGCTTGCGCCCGCCCAGCAGGCGCATCACCGCGTGGGCCGTACGCTCGCGCATCGGCCGCAGGCCCTGCATGGACTTCTTGCGCCGGGCCCGGGCGATCTGGTTGAACAGCTCGATCAGGATCGAGAAGCCGATGGCCGCGTACAGGTAGCCCTTGGGAATGTGGAAGCCCAGGCCTTCGGCGGTCAGGCTGAAACCGATCATCATCAAGAAGCCCAGGCACAGCATGATCACCGTCGGGTGGCTGTTGACGAAGCGGGTCAGCGGCTTGCTGGCCACGATCATCACGCCGATGGACACCACCACCGCGATCATCATCACTGCCAGCTCGTCCACCATGCCCACGGCGGTGATCACCGCGTCCAGGGAGAACACCGCATCGAGCACCACGATCTGCGCCACGATGGGCCAGAACAGTGCGTAACCGGCGTTGCTGGCCCGCTGGCTGACATGGCCTTCCAGGCGCTCGTGCAACTCCATGGTGGCCTTGAACAACAGGAACACACCACCGAACAGCAGGATCAGGTCACGGCCCGAGAAGCTCTTGCCCCATACCTCGAACAACGGCTGGGTCAGGGTCACCATCCAGGAAATACTGGCCAGCAGGCCCAGGCGCATCAACAGCGCCAGGGACAGGCCGATGATCCGCGCCCGATCGCGCTGATGAGGCGGCAACTTGTCGGCCAGGATGGCGATGAACACCAGGTTGTCGATGCCCAGCACCAGTTCCAGGACGATCAGGGTCAAGAGGCCAAGCCAGGCCGTGGGGTCTGCGATCCATTCCATACGATTCAGGTTCCTCAGGCGGCCAGGCGCGACACGGCGCCAAGGCGCAAGGCCTCGGGGACGTTCTGGCAAGGGTGGGAAGCGGCGGATGCCGGGAAAACGTGGCTACTGGCATGGCAGCCTGGGCGCCTGCGCCTCAGGATGACGCAGTGGCGTGGGAAAGCAGGGGGTAAGGCGGAATGAGAGCGCCGATTGGGGGGCTCCGAGAGCGTGTTCATGCAAGTCCTGAGTGAAAAAACGGATTTGGAGATTACAAGGCATGGGCCTCGTAGCCCCAGCGGCAAATCATTACAAGATTTTATCCGCCTCCAAGGACGCTGAGTGTAGCCGCTACCGCAGGCTGCGCACGGCTCGGTACGAGCCGTGCGAATGGGGTGCGCAGTTGGCCTGATCTACGCACCCGTGTGCAGCCTCGCAAGCCCGGCAACGGCTACACGAGGATTTGCCGGGGCAGAGCGGTTGCCCCAGTGGCGGTCAGCGACGGTATTCGCGGCGCACTTGCTCGATATAGCGAGTCACCGCCGGGGCCTGCTCGAAACGCCGATGGACCAGCGACAACCAGGAAGAGGCCGAGCTACCCAGGATCGGTCGGTACAGGACATGGGGCAGGCTGACATGGCCCACCACCGACTCCGGCACCACGGCGACACCCTGCCCCAGGGATACCAGGGCCAGCACTGCCACCAGGCCACCGGGCTGTACACCGAGCTTGGGGGCATAGCCGCCCTCGGCCGCCACCTGCAGGGTGCCGTTGATCTGCTCCGGCAGGATGAAGGTTTCATTGAGCAGGTGCTCGCAGGCGATCTGCGGCAAGCGGCACAACCAGGACTCGGCCGGCAGTGCCAGGACAAACCCTTCGGCATCCAGGCGAATGGCCTCGACACCCTCCGGCAGGGTCATGGGCGCACGGATATAACCCACATCCAGGCGCCCGTCGGCGATCCGCGCCGGCAAGGTGGCCATGGGGCATTCGCGCACGTTCAGGCTGACATCCGGGCAATCGCGGGCGAACGCCTGGACCTGCTTCTGCAGCAATCCCGAGTACATCGCCGAGGCCACGTAACCCAGCTCGATATGGCCGATCTCGCCACGTCCGGCACGTTGTGCATTGCGCTGGGCGAACTCGAACTGACGCACCGTGGCCTCGGCCTCCAGGAGCAACGTGGCCCCGGCCTCGGTGAGGCTGACCTCACGCTGCTGGCGCACGAACAAACGGGTCCCCAGCGCCTTTTCCATGTCCTGGATCTGCCGGCTCAGGGTCGGCGGCGCGATGCCCAGTTGCTCGGCGGCACGGGTGAAATTGCGCTGGCGGGCCACCGCCAGGAAGTAGCGAAAGTGACGAATGTCCATAAATGCATTAGCTCAAAGGTAATGAACTAGCGGTCAGTGGCTAACGAACCACGCCAACGACCGGGATAAGCTCGACGGACCTCCACACTAGAGAGAGCGTGCCATGCGCGTCAAACCCCTGCTTCTGGCAATGATCACCTGCTGCAGCCTGCAAAACGCCGTGGCCGCACAGACCCAACCCATTGTTGCCCACAAGGCAATCCTTACGCTGGAGCGCGCCCAGAACCTGCTCAAGGCCGCCCAGGAAACTGCCCAGGCCAAAGGCTGGCCTTGTGCGGTGGTGATTGTCGACGACGGCGGCTGGCCGATTATCGGTGCGCGCATGGACGGCGCCCCGGTAGTCGCCGGCATCGAACTGGCCCAGGGCAAGGCCCGCACCTCGGCGCTGTTCCGCCGCCCCTCGGGCGACCTGGAGAACGCGATCAACGGCGGGCGCCCGGCGGCCCTCAGCGCAGGCCTGCTGATGATGAAGGGAGCCCAGCCGATCATCGTCGATGGCCAGGTCATCGGCGCCATCGGAGTCAGTGCCGATACTCCGGCCCATGACGATGAAATCGCCCTGGCGGCACTGGCTACTCTCAACCGCCAGAGCGCGCCATGAACCGCCCACTGAACCCGCGCCTGACCCTGCTGACGGCGTCCGGGGTGTGCTCGCTGATCGTCCTGGACACCAATATCGTCGCGGTGGCCCTGCCCAGCATCGCCCGGGACCTGGGGGCCGATTTCGTCGATATCGAATGGGTTGTCAGCGCCTACATGCTGGCCTTTGCCGCACTCCTGCTGCCCGCCGGCAGCCTGGCCGACCGCTTCGGCCGCAAACGCACCCTGCTCTGCGGCCTTGGCCTGTTCATCCTCGCCTCCCTGGGCTGCGGCGCCGCGCCCAACGCCCTGGTCCTGGACATCGCCCGGGCACTCAAGGGCGTCGGCGCAGCCCTGCTGCTGACTTCGGCCCTGGCCACCATCGGCCATACCTTTCACGACGAGATGGAGCGCGCCAAGGCCTGGGCCTTCTGGGGCGGCTGCATGGGCCTGGCGATGACCGCCGCGCCCACGGTCGGCGGATTGCTCACCGAGTACCTGGGTTGGCGTTGGATCTTCTACTTCAACCTGCCGGTGGGTGCACTGCTGCTATGGAGCGTGCTGCGTAACGTCGAGGAGTCCCGCGATACACGGGCCGCCCGCCTGGACCCCTGGGGTAGCCTGGCCTTCAGCGCCAGCCTGCTCTGCCTGATCTGGGGCCTGATCGACGCCAACCGCATCGGCTGGAGCCATCCGGTCACCGTTATCAGGCTACTGGCCGGCCTGGTGCTGCTGGGACTGTTCGTATTGGTCGAGCGCATGCAACAACGCCCCATGGTGGACCTGCAACTGTTTCGCCATCCGCGCTTCATCGGAGCCTTGCTGGGCATGTTCGCCTACGCCGGTTGCGCCCAGGTGATGATGACCCTGTTGCCTTTCTACCTGCAGAACGGCCTGGGCTTCTCGGCCATCGCTTCGGGGCTGGGCATGCTGCCTTTCGCCTTGACCATGCTGGTCTGCCCACGGATCGGCGCACGCCTGGCCGGACACTATCCGCCCGCCACCTTGATGGCCGCCGGGTTGACCCTGGTGGGCAGCGGCAACCTGCTCAGCGCCTGGGCGGTGCATGCCGGGGGCTACCTGAACTTCGCCCTGGCGATTGCCGTGACAGGTGCCGGTGCCGGCCTGCTCAACGGCGACACGCAGAAGAACATCATGGCCTGCGTGCCCCGGGAACGTACCGGCATGGCCTCGGGGATGAGCACCACCATGCGCTTCAGCGCCATCATGCTGGCCATCGGCGTGTTCGGTGCCGTGCTGGGCAATCAGACCCGACAGCTGTTGCAAGACAGCCTCAGCCAGGTACCTGGGCCCTGGCTGGCGAAAGCACCGGGTATCGCCTCACGGGTAGTGGCGGGCGACATGCAAGGTGCCCTGGCCAACCTCCCGGACAGCGCCAGGGCACTGCTCGAGCCCCTGGCCCTACAGGCCTTTGTCGGCGGATTCACGCGGGTATTGGCGGTGGCCGGCGGCCTGGCCCTGCTGGGGGCGTTGTGCGTGGGCCGGTTGATGCGCAACCCCTTGCCCCAGGTCCAGGGCGTGGCCTTGAAGTCCTCCTGAGCAACGCCTGGCAACGGCTACAGGTGCGGTGCCAAAGGCGCCTGTAGCTCGCTTGCAATTTCATAACATTGCGCAAATTGCCCGGCTCACGCCCCGCGGTTAAGGTGCGCCCAGCCAATCCCCCTCCACCCCAGCGCCTGGAGACACCCGCCCATGAGCCCCGTACCACCTGCCGCCACGGCGTTGCCGGTGCCGATCAAGGTCGAGCTGCGCCCTCACGATCCGCAATGGGCCGAGCAGGCTTGCCGGGTCGCCGGCACCCTGCACGCAGCACTGGGCGACAATCTGCTCCAGGTCCATCACATCGGCTCCACCGCCATTCCCGGCATCGTCGCCAAGCCGGTGCTCGACCTACTGCCGGAAGTCCGCTCGCTGGCCGAGCTGGATGCCTGCCAAAGAGCCTTGCAGGAACTGGGTTATGCCTGGCGCGGCGAGCTGGGACTGCCCGGGCGGCGTTATTGCAGCCTCGACGATCCGGACAGCGGTCAACGTCTCGTGCAGTTGCATTGCTATGCCCAGGGCTCGCCGGAGATCGAGCGGCACCTGGCCTTTGCCGACCACTTGCGCCAACACCCGGGCATCGCCCAGCAATACCAGCAGGAAAAACTTCGCTGCCAGGCCCTGCACCCTGGCGACTCCCATGCCTACAGCGACTGCAAGGATGCCTGGATCCAACGGGTACAGGCCCAGGCATTGGCCGAACGGCAGCGCAACCACTGACCACAGGACGAGGTGAACATGAACCATCCACGGATCGTTGTACTGGGCGCGGGCATCGTCGGCGCCTCCATCGCCTACCACCTGGCCCGCCAGGGTGCCGAGGTGACCGTACTGGAGCAGTCCAGCCCCGGCTCCGGCGTCACCGCTCATTCATTCGCCTGGATCAATCCCCTGGGGGAGTTTCCTGCTGCCGCACGCCCCCTGCGCACCCAGGCCCTGGCCGACTACCGGCGCCTGGAGCAGGAACTACCGGACTTGCAGATCAACTGGTCCGGAGCGCTGTGCTATCACCCGGATGATGTCCCCTCGGCAGATGACCAGCAGCCCGGGCTTGCACGCCAGTGGCTGGATCAGGATCGGATCGGCCAATTGGAGCCCAACCTGCGCCAGCCGCCGGAACGGGCCAGGTTCGCCCCGGGCGAGGGCAGCCTCGACCCGCTAGCCGTCACCGACTGCCTGCTTGAAGGCGCTCGGCGCCATGGGGCTCGGATACTGCTCCAGACGGCGGCGCTGGAGTTACAAGTGCAGGGGCAGGACCCCGTCCGGGTCATCACCTCGACCGGGGTCCATCAGGCCGACCACGTGGTGCTGGCCACAGGCTGTGGCACGCCAGCCCTGCTGGCGCCCCTGGGCATCGAACTGCCGGTCCAGCCTTCACCGTCGATCCTGCTGCGCCTGGATGCCCCCCCAGGGCTGGTCAAGACCCTGGTTTCCAACGACCTGCTGGAGATACGCGAAGCCAGCGATGGCAGCCTGCTGGCGGCCGAGGACTATATCGACGCCCAAGGCCCCCAAGGGCCACAGGCCATCGCTGAACAGGCCCTGGCCAGCATCCGCCAGTCATTTCGCGGCGCCGAGTCGGTAACGCTGCGTAGCGTGGAGGTGGGCCAGCGCCCGATGCCTGTCGATCAACTGCCGGTTATCGGTCCATGCCACACGCATCCAAGGCTCTATCTGGCCGTGATGCATGCCGGCGTAACCCTGGCACCCACCGTCGGGCGCCTCATCTGCCAGGAGTTGCTGCAGGCGCGCCAGTGCGCCGAACTCGCCCCTTGCCGCCCGGACCGGTTCGGTCATTAACCCATCGCAGGACACCCGCAGCCGAGTCATCAGAACGCCGCCTTGGCGCTCAAGCGCAGGCTGCGCGGCTCGCCCCACAAGCCTTGGCTGTAGAAGCCGATCTGCTCGTAGTAGCGCTTGTCGAACAGGTTATCCAGGTTGGCACTGACCGACAGGTTGTCATTGACCTGGTAACGCGCCATCAGGCTGGTCAAGGCATAGGCGCCCTGCCCCACATCGGTCAGCCCCCCGGGGCTGGGTACCCGGTTGCGCGAGGTCCGGCTGTTCCAGGTAGTGCCACCGCCCAGGGTCAGTCGGTCCAGCACACCCGAGAGCCGATAGGTGGTGAACAGCTTGAACTGGGTCCTGGGAAACTCAGTGTTGATCGCCCGGCCATCGCCATTGCGCGCAATGAAGTGGGTATAGCTGGCGGACAGGTTCCAGTCGTCGCTCAGTTGGCCGCTCAGGTCCAGGTCGAATCCGTCGACCCGCGCCCCGGTGCCTGCCTTGTACGCCTGCTCGTTGGGTCGACCTTGCACGTTCACCCCGGGGATGGCCTCGGCGAGCCCCTCCTGCTGGGTACGGTAGACCGCCAGCGCGGCATTGAGCCGCCCCTCCAGGTAGGCCGCCTTGAGTCCCACTTCGTAGCTGTCGCCAGTCACTGGGTCGAGGATGCTGCCATTGGCCGTACGCGCGTTCTGCTGGTTGAAGATGCTGGTGTAGCTGGCGTAGGCGCTGTAGGTCGAATCGATGTCGTAGATCAACCCGGCATAGGGCGTGACTTCATTCTTGTAGCGGTACTGGCGCTGGGCGCCGTAGTAGTTCTGGTCGATCCGCCAGTCGCTGATCCGCGCGCCGAGGATCAAGTGCAACGGGTCGGCCAGGGACAGCCGGGTGACCAGGTAGCCGCCCGTCTGTCGGGTATGGGTGGCATCGCCAGAGGACCGGGTGCGTGACCACACCGGCTCGGGAATACGCCCGTTGCGCCAGTCAGTGAAGCTGCCGATCGCCGGAGTTTTGCCAGCGGGCTGGAACTGGTCGATGTTCAGGTCGTCGTCGATGCTCATCCAGCCCAGGCCCAGTTCATGCTCGCGCCCCAGTAACTGGAACGGGCCGCTGGCCGTCAGGTGCCAGGTATCGCGGCTGCGCTCGCCATCGTAATTGAGGAAGTTGACCTTCATGCCCAGGCCGGTGGCACGGTCCGGATAGCCCCCGCGAAACAGCGAGTGCATGCCGTAGTTGCCCTCGTAGCGGCTGTAGGCCGTACGCAGCTTCCAGTCGTTATCCAGGGTGTGCTCCAGGTCGACGAAGGCCGTGGTGGACTCACTGCCGGTACGGCTCCAACGGGTATTGTTGGCGGTCGAGCGGCCGAAGTCGGTGCGCGAGCCATCGCTGTAGAACAACGGAAAACCGCTGCCCATGCCCCGTACACGGTTGCGCTGGTACTCCAGGCTGGTGGTCAACCGGGTGCTGGGGGTCAGCTCGGCGCTGACGACCCCATAGAGCGTGCGTGAGTCATTTTCCAGAAAGCGGGTGTAGCTGTCTTTTTCCGAATAGGCCGCCACCACCCGCGCCGCCACTCTGCCGTCCGCCGCCAAGGGTAGCGACAGGTCGAAGTCGCCACGTCGCTCGCCCCAGCGTCCGGCCCCCGCTGAGCCGCTGATGGCGAAATCCGCCAGCGGTTTTTTGCGCACGAAATTCACCGCCGCCGAGGGATTGCCGGCGCCGGTCAGCAACCCCGTGGAACCACGCACGATTTCCACCCGGTCGTAGATGGCCGAATCCATGTCGGTGGCGCCGAAGTTCCACAGGTTGTTGATGGGCGATGCCAGGCCATCGAACTGGAAGTTGTCGATGGCGAAACCCCGGGCGGAGAACGCCAGGCGATTGCTGTCGCTGCGGGTATAGGAAATCCCCGGGGCGCTGGCCAGGATCTCGGCGGTGGTGGCCAGGCCCTGGTCTTCGATGCGTTGACGGGTGACGACGCTGACCGATTGCGGGGTCTCGCGGATCGACAGCGGCAGGCCGATGGCCGTGGACATGGCACCGGTGGTGTAGCTGCCAGAGTCTTCGGTGGTCTCGCCCAGCGCCTGCTCGCCCTGCACTTTCAGGGTGGGTAGCACCAATGAGGCGTTCGGCCTGGAACGGCTGTCGGGTTCTTCAGCCGAAGCCGAAAGGGACACCAGCAAGCCACCGAACACGGCGACGGGCAAGCAATGGGCACGACGCGGGAACGCGCGGGAGTCTGGGCAATACATAGGAATGGTTATCCGATGAATACTATTGTCGGATGCGCATTATTCACATCCGTACCCTACCCAGGTTTTGCCGGATGCCGAGGATGTTATGGGCGATGCCGGTTCCGACGCGAATCCGCGGCGCCAAGCCGTCGCTGGCGTTCAACCGCAACTGCCGGGGGCTATGCCGAAGCGCTGGCGAAAGGCCGTGGTGAAATTGCTGGCATGGCGATAACCCACGAAATGGGCGGCCTGCTGCACCGACCAGCCTTGCTGCAACTGCGCATAGGCCACATCCAGGCGGCGCCCACGCAGGTACCCGAACACCGTTTGCCCATAGGCCGCTCGGAACTTGCTGCGCAGCGAGCTGCTGCTCATGCACGCCAGCTGTGCCAACTCAGTGAGCGAGTGATCCTCGCCGGGAGCCTGGTACAGGCGCTCGCGAACCCGCTCCAGCAGTTGTCGGTCGCGGGGGGCCAAGGCGTCGCCCTGGGTCTCCCCTGCCGACAACCCGGCCAGGGTATGGGCCAGCAGTTGCAGGGCCACCCCCTGGCATAGCAGTTGTTGCAGGCTGCCATGCCAACGACCGTTGCCAAGGTCGTCGATGGCCTGGCGCACATGCAACGGCAGCGAGTGACAGGTCATCTGCGACCCACCGCGCCGCAAAGCGTCATGCAGCCGCTGGGCCAATTGCGCATCAGGCAGGTCTTCGGGGCTGTTGAGTGCAAGGTTCAGCCCGCGCAACCGGGGACCGGCAAAATGCAGCGCCGACAGTGGCCGGTCGTCGGCACACAGGGTCGCGATACAGTGGCCGGGTAACAGCGCCTGTTCCCGAGTGAAGCTCAGCGCGGCACGCCCTTCGAGCACCAGTGCCAGGCTCAGGCATGGCATGCGCAGCGAGTCGACCCGGTAGCTGTGGAACGGCAGCACGTCGGAATTCACCAGCACCAGCCCGCCAGGCAGGCGGTGTTCAGTGATAAGCCCTTGCATCAGGCAGATATCGTCGTGCTCGACGCTTAGCCCAGGCAGGCTGTAGTGCACGGCATGGCGTTCGCCGAGCTGGCGGAAGTCGCGCAGGAAGTAGCGCTGGTCCAGGTGGGATGGTGGGTGCAAGGCCGGCGCTCGCAGAGGAAAATTCGGACGCCGATATTAGCATTAATTCTCATTTACATAAGTTTCATGGAATCATCCGCCCTCACCCACTGTCCCCTGCTGATCACACTGTTTTCCCATCCGACGGCAGGAGCACGCCATGGCGAACATCAGCATTGCCCGACAACTGGCACAGACCCTCGAACAAGCCGGGGTCAAGCGCATCTGGGGGCTGACCGGCGACAGCCTCAACGGCCTCACCGATGCCCTGCACAGCATGCAGAGCATCCAATGGATGCACGTGCGCCATGAGGAAGTGGCGGCCTTCGCCGCTGGCGCCGAAGCGGCCATCACCGGACAGCTGGCGGTGTGCGCCGGCAGTTGCGGCCCGGGCAACCTGCACTTGATCAACGGCCTGTTCGACTGCCACCGCAGCCGGGTGCCGGTGCTGGCCATCGCCGCACAGATTCCGTCCTCGGAGATCGGCCTGGATTACTTCCAGGAAACCCACCCCCAGGAACTGTTCAAGGAATGCAGCCACTTCGTCGAACTGGTGAGCCATCCGGCGCAGATGCCCGAGGTGCTGCACCGGGCCATGCGCAGTGCGATCCTCCAGCGCGGCGTGGCGGTGGTGGTGATCCCCGGGGACGTGGCCTTGCAGCAGGTGCCGGCGGCCGGTAAGCCATGGCCACCGTTACACGCCCCACGCACCCTGCCGGCGCCCCACGACCTGGACCGCCTGGTGGAACTGCTCAGCCACAGCCAGGCCGTGACGCTCCTGTGCGGCAGCGGTTGTGCCGGGGCCCATGACCAGGTCGTGGCCCTGGCCGATGCCTTGGGCGCGCCGGTGGTGCACGCCCTGCGCGGCAAGGAACATGTGGAATGGGACAATCCCTTCGATGTCGGCATGACCGGCTTGATCGGCTTCAGTTCCGGTTATCACGCCATGCTCAACTGCGACACCCTGGTACTGCTGGGCACCGATTTCCCCTATCGCCAGTTCTATCCGACGGACGCTTGCGTGATCCAGATCGACCGCGATCCACAGGCACTGGGCCGGCGGGTGCCCCTGGACCTGGGCGTGGTCGGTGACGTCCGCGAGACTCTCGCGGCCTTGCTGCCACGCCTGCCCTACCAGGGCAATCGGCGTTTCCTGGAAACCTCCCTGGAGCACTACGCCAAGGCTCGCCAGGGCCTGGACGACCTGGCCCGCCCCGACGCGCCGGGACGGCCGGTGCACCCGCAGTACCTCACCCACCTGATCAGCGAACTGGCGGACGCCGACGCCATCTTCACCGCCGATGTCGGCACGCCCACGGTATGGGCCGCGCGCTACCTGAAGATGAACGGCCAGCGACGCCTTTTGGGATCGTTCAATCACGGCTCCATGGCCAACGCCATGCCCCAGGCCATCGGCGCCCAGGCCGCCTGCCCCGCGCGCCAGGTGATCGCCCTGGCCGGCGACGGTGGTTTCAGCATGCTGATGGGGGACTTCATCTCCCTGGCCCAGTTGAAGCTGCCGGTGAAGATCATCGTCTACGACAACGCCTCGCTGGGTTTCGTCGCCATGGAAATGAAATCCGCCGGCTACCTGGACACCGGCACCGACCTGCACAACCCGGACTTCGCCGCCATGGCCAACGCCATGGGCATCCTCGGCCTGCGGGTCGAGGACTCCGAAGGCCTGGAAGGCGCCCTGCGCACCGCCCTGGCCCACGACGGCCCGGTGCTGGTGGACGTGATCACCGCCACCCAGGAACTGGCCATTCCGCCGGCGATCAAGCTGGAGCAGGCCAAGGGCATGAGCCTGTACATGCTCAAGGCGGTGATGAGCGGCCGCGGCGACGAGGTGGTGGAACTGGCCCGGACCAACTGGCCCAAGGGCGGCTGGCTCAGCCGCAAGCTGGGCCTGGACGATTCTGGTCGCTAGCAGGTTGTACCGAAGGCCAAGTCTCCCAGCTCGACTTCGCTCACCGGCAATGCCGGCGGCACCAGCGGTTGCTGGATGAACAACTGCAACGCAGTCCAGCCGCTGGCGTCCGACTTGCGGACCTGGCGCCATATCGCCGCCTCCAGCAACAACACCGCCTGGTAGGTTCGCGCCATGCCCCAGGCCAGGCGCCGGCCATCCCTTTCTCCGGCTGCGCCTGCCAATTGCCGCAGTGCTTGGCAGGCCTGGCGAATCTGCCCTACAAAAGGCGCCGCCGCAGCAGCACCGACCGACACTAGGCGCCGCTCGATATCGGCCAGAAAGACCGCGCCAAGATCAGTACCGTGCAGGGCCCGCAGCACATCGTGGGCCAACACCGACGTGGTGCCTTCCCAGATGCAGTGAACGTGTACATTGCGCAGCACTCGGGCAATCCCCGTGTCTTCCAGGTAACCGGCCCCTCCGAAGCTCTCGACCAGCTCGCTGGTGGCCCAGATACTCTGCCTTGCACAGGCAAGCTTGCTCAATGGCGCCAGCAGGCGAGCCAGGCCGGATGCATCCTGGCCCTGCTCATGCCGGCCGAGGGCCAGCGCGGTTTCAAAATTCAGCGCGAGCATCGCTTCGTACTCGGCGCCGATCCGTGCGAGCCACTGGCGATGTAACGGCTGGTCCCGCAACCACTGGCCAAATACCCGGCGCTTGCCCGCATAGTCGCGAGCCATCATCAATAGATGCCCAACCCCCGCTGGGCCGCCCCAGGAAGCCCACAACCGCGCAACGTTGAGCAGGTCGGCGATCTTGCCCACACCTCGGTCGAGGCCGCCCACCGGCCGGGCGATCGTGCCCTGCAGATCCACCTCGGCGGTAGCCAGGGCGCGAGTGCCGAGCTTGTCCTTCAGGCGCCGGACATGAATGTGGTTCCACTTGCCATCAGGCTGGCGCAACTCCAGCAGAAATAGCGCCAGGGTCTTACTGCCGGGCGCTTCGCCTTCCGGGCGGGCCAATGCCAGCGCCACCTGCGAGGTCGCGGCCGAAGTGAACCATTTGGTGCCACTCAATGCCCAGGTGCCGTCGCCGAGGGGGCGCGCGATGGTGGAAGCCTGGCCGATGTCGGAACCGCCCTCCTTCTCGGTCATCCACTGGCCGCAGGTCCACCCCTGGTCACGGGCCAAGAGGTGCGGCAGATAGCGTGCGGCGAGATCGGCATCGTGCAGCGACAACAAACGTACCGCGCCATCGGTCATCACCAACGGGCACGCCGCTACGGCCCCGGCCCCTTCGTAGAGGTTGACCAGACCGGCCTGGACCACTCGCGAAAATTGCGCGTAGGGCGCCTCGTAGGGCAACGCTACCAACCCCTCTTCTTGTCCGATCGCCACCAGGCGATCCCAGGCGCCATCGACCTCGATGCGATCTACCCGATGTCCCCACGCGTCATAGGGCACATGGCGTGGTTCATTGCGCTCGGCCGCCTCGGCCAAGCGGGGGATCTCATCCACTGCCCGCTCGCCCATCCGCGCCAGGTCCGGACTCGCTTTGGCGAAGATATCCGGCGGTAGCAAGCGCTCCAGGGTATAGCGCAACGTGCGGTCGCTATGGAAACGGTTGGAAAAGACAGGGGAAGGCTGGATGAACTCGCACATGATGCTCTCCTTCACTGCACCAGCGCCGGACGCCAAGCGCCCGATGGTGTCAGCGGGTCAGGTCTTGCCGGGGTTCGTCTTGGAGGGCCGTGTCGCCCTTGTTTTGCCAGGTGTTGCCGGGGTGGATCGCGGCGCCTTCCGGGCACCGCTGGAACGGGTCGATGCGCCTTGCGTCGCGGCGCCGTGGCTCTGCACCGCCGCCAGGCAGAAGCCGACGATATCGTCGACCACTCGTTGAGCCGCGCGCCTGGAGAGAATACCCAAGGCCAAGGGCCCGATCATCGCTTCGGCCAAGGCGCCGACGATGGCTGCCGCGCTGGTATGGGCGCTCTGCACCCGAAACTCGCCGGTCTCGATGCCGTCCTCGATGACCGTGGCGAAAATCGCACGGTAGGGCTCGCGAAAGCGCAAGCGATCTTCATCGATCACCGGTGCCACCGGTTCCGCCAGCAGCGCCCACGCCAGGCGTGGGCGGCTCAACGCGCGATGGGAGAAGGTACGGATGACCGCGGCCAGGCGCTCGGCCGCCGCGCTTTCGGTAGCGGCAGCCGCTGCGCAAGCATCGATCTCACGCTGGGAGGCACGTCGGAAAACCTCGTCGAACAGGTCGGTCTTCGAGGGAAAGTACTGGTACAGCAGGCCGGTCGATACTTGGGCAAGCCCTGCCACCAACGGCATGGTGGTGCCGCCGTAACCATGCTCAGCGACCAGGTCGAGCGCCGCGAGCACGATGCGTTCCCGCGTCTGGGCCAGGCGCTCCTCGACCTTCGTTGTGCGTCGATATGACATGCAAGAATTGAATCACAGTTCATTTTTTGTAGCAATCGACGTCCCGCCCGCAGTACGCTGACTGTCCCCTTTATCCCGATGCAGTTGAACGCAGTTCCATTCCATGTGCCCGAAGCCCGGGCAAGGAGACGGTTTATGCGCAGATTCGGCGATGCAGCGCTCGGCTTTGGCTGGTTCCAGGCAGGCTATAGCGAAGATCTTCAACGAGGGGACGTTCGGCCACTACGAGCCATGGGGCGGGAGTTCGTCCTGTGGCGCGACGACAGTGGCCAGGCCCATGTCATGGATGCCTACTGCCCCCACCTTGGTACGCACCTGGGCCATGGCGGCAGAGTGTGTGGCGACACCTTGCGCTGCCCCTTCCATGGCTGGCGCTTCGACGCAGCGGGTGGCTGCCGTGAGATTCCCTACAGCAGTAATCCACGCCTGGAACGACACCGACTCACGGCCTGGCCGCTGATGGAGCGCAACGGGCTGATCATGATGTGGTGGCATCCAGGCGAGGCGCCTCCAACTTTCGACGTACCCCACCTGCATGAGCACCAGAACCCGGCCTGGTCACGCTACCGGCGCCAGCGCTGGGAAGTGGACACTATCTGGCAGGAGGTCCAGGAAAATATCGTCGATACCACCCACTTTCACTACCTGCACGGCGTAGCGACATTGGCGCGGCTCGAACGCTTCGATCCCATCGGCCCGACATTGCACGTCGATATACGGCATGAATTCAACACACCCCGAGGGAAACAGTCTGGCTTCTTGCAGACGTCACTGTATGGCCCCTACTTCGCCGTGGTGCGATTTCGCATCGGCGACCTTGCCGAAATTGTGTTCGTCGATTCCGTGGTGCCGGTCGAGCCCGGCCGTGTCACCGTCACGTTCAGCTTGATGGCACGCCTGCAAGGCATCGATGCACCTGACATGAGCCTGGCATTGGTGGATGAAGCCATCGACCAGGTCAGCCAGGATGTACCGATCTGGGAACACAAGGTGCGCTGGAAGCGCCCCGGTCTTGCCGAAGGTGATGGCCCGATCATGGGGTTCCGTCGTTGGGCGGCGCAGTTCGACCTGGCAGGACACATTCCACAAACGCCCTGCGAGATAGCCCATGCATGACATTCATCCCGACGATTGCATCTTCATCCAGGAGACCGGTTCAGCCTGGCGTGCCACCGAACTCGCCCGTGGTCCATGGGATTCGCGGGCCCAACATGGCGGCGCGCCTTGCGGGCTGCTGGCCCACCTGGTCGAGTCCGCACCGAGCGAAACCGGTTGGCAACTGGCACGGCTGACAGTGGAACTGCTCCGACCAGTGCCCATCGACAGGTTGGAGACGGACGTGACACTCGAAACCGGCCGAGCCAGTGCGCGGGTCGAAATCACCCTCCGCGCCAATGGCAAGCGGGTGGCCAGGGCCCATGGGCTACTGGTACGCGCCGGTACCCTTGCGCTGCCATCCGACCTGCCACGTGCCGCGATCGACAGGCTGCCGCCTCCCGAGGATTGCCCGCGCCCGTTGCGCATCCCCGGCCTGCCCGAAGTGCGCTCTTTCTACTACACGGCGATGGAAGGACGGGTCGCAGGTGGCGACCCTGCCCAGCCTGGCCCGGCAGCAGCCTGGCTACGCCTGAAAGTGCCGCTGGTGGCCGGTGTCGCGACCTCGGCGGCGATGCGGATCGCAGCGGCCGCCGACTTCGGCAATGGCCTGAGCTGGGTGCTGCCGGCGGACCGTTTTGCGTTCGCCAATGCCGACCTGTCGCTGCATCTTGCACGAGCACCAGCGGGTGAGTGGATCGGTTTGCAGGCCTCGACCTCGATCGTCTCCAGCGGTTTTGGCCAGACCATTACCCAGCTGTACGACATCCAGGGTCCCTGCGGTGTCGCGGTACAGAGCCTGCTGATCATGCCTCGCTGAAGGTTCACGGGCGGCCGTGCAGATTCGTGGCGATCTAAAGACTTCGTAAAAACTGCCGCACCCTGGCTGCCAGCCGGCCTTGAATACGCTTGAATGGAAGCTGAGCCGGGCCGCTGGCGCCCGGTCTTTCCTGGAGAAGCCCATGGGTAACTTGGCCATGCACCTGCAGGAGGAGGACATCCTCCTCGCCGTCAATCCGTCGAACAAGCATCGGTTGTTCCAGCAGATCGGCCAGCATATGCAACATACCTGGCAGTTGCCGGGCGACTGGGTGGCCGCAAGCCTGGCCCGTCGCGAGGAGGCCGGCAGTACCGCCATCGGCGCGGGCGTGGCCCTGCCCCATGCGCGGCTGGAGGAACTGGACGCGATCCACGTCCTGTATCTGCGCCCCCAGGCGCCCATGGCCTTTGCCGCCCCCGACCAGCAGCCGGTGCGCGACATCCTGGTGCTGCTGGTACCGGCCCCTGCCGAGCAGTCGCACCTGGACCTCTTGGCCGAAACCGCCCGGCTGTTCGCCGACCAGCGCTTCCGGCAGGCCCTGCACGACTGCCGTGAGGCGCGCCAGGTCAAGCAGTTGTTCGACCGCTGGTAGCCTGCCGGGCGCTAAGGCCCGGCGAGCCTACCGATGGGTGTTTCAGGCCGGTACGCCGAGAATGATGTGCGAGGCCTTGATCACCGCAGTGGCGCTGACGCCCGGGGCCAGGCCCAGTTCGTCCACGGCATCGCGGGTGACGATGGAGTAGACGCGGCTGCCACCGCTGAGCTCGACCACCACCTCGGCATTCACCGCACCGTCGGTGACGCTGATCACCCGGCCTTGCAGGCAGTTACGGGCCGACAGGCGAATGCCTTCGGCGTCGGTCATCAGCATCACCCATGGCGCCTTGACCAGGGCCAGGGCCTCGGTGCCCGGGGCGATCCCAAGGCTGCGCAGGCTTTGCAGGGTCACCACCGCCACCAGTTGCTCGCCGCCTTCGAGCGACAGCACCACCTCGGCATTCACCGACCCCTCTTCGACCTGGCTGACCCGGCCTTTGAACACGTTGCGCGCACTGACTTTCATCGAGACTTTCCTTGCTTGATTTCCAGGGTGGGTATTGGCCAGGAATGATCCGCGGCCCGTTGTGTAGAAACAACCATAGCGCGCTGTCATCCGGACCGTACCCCGCTTACCTGCCTGGCTTACCTGCCTGGCTTCAGCCTTGCTCCTGCAAGTGTTCCATGAAGGTGCTGGCGCTATAGCGCTCGCGGAACAGCCCGGCCTGGACCAGCAGCGGTACGACTTGCTCAAGGAAGATGTGCATCGAGCGGATCGAGCCGCCCGGGGCGGCGATGAAACCGTCCATGGCGCCGGCCTCGGCCCAGTCGGCGATCTGTTCGAAGGCATCCTCGGCGGTGCCGATCACTTGCCAGTGGGCTGCGGAAATCACCTCCGGGCGCAGCAACAGCTCGTCCAGGCGCAAGGTCTCGCGCTCGATCAAGCGCCGCAGCAGGTTGGTATGGGTACGACTGCCGGGGTTGGACGACAGCGGCGGCAGGTCCGCCGCGCTCACCAGGCGATCCAGTGGCCAGTCGCTGAGGTCCAGGCCGATGGTCTGCTTGATGGAGGCGAACTTGCGGCTGTTGTCCGGGTTGCCGTGGGTCTGCATGAACAGCTGGCGCGCCTCTTCTCGGGTCGGCGCCAGGTACAGGCTCAGGCCCGGCAGCAAGCGGATATCGCGCGGGTCCCGGCCATGGCTCAACGCCCGTCGGGACAGGTCGTGGCGCAGTTCCAGGGCGGCCTCCTTGTCCGGGGTCGGGGCGAACACCAGGTCGGCCACCGAAGCGGCGAAATCACGGCCGGTGTCCGAGGCGCCAGCCTGTACCAGGGGGATTCGTGGCCCGGGATAGGCCGGCAGGTTCAGCGGGCCACGCACTTTGAAATGCGCCCCCTCATGCTCCACCGGATGTACCTGGGAGCGATCGGCGTAGCGACCGTTCTCGCGGTCGATCAACAGCGCAGCGGACGGGTAGCTCGCCCAGAGCTCATGCACCAGGCTGGTGAACTCCGCGGCCCGGGCGTAACGCTCGTCAGCACCGGGCATGGCCTCCAGGCCGAAGTTCTCGTGGCCTTGCAGCGCGGTGACGATGTTCCAGCCCGCGCGGCCATTGCTCACCCAGTGCAGCGATTGCAACTGGCGCGCCACCACGTAGGGCGGGAAAAAGGTAGTGGACACCGTGGAGACCAGGCCGATATGCCGGGTCTCCCGGGCCACTGCCGCCAGCAGCACCGTGGGGTCGAGGCTGGCGAAACCCGAGCCGCTTTCCAGGCCGTCCATGTTCAGGTAGCTGACGTCCGGGCGAAACACGAAATCCAGGTGGGCGGCCTCCGAGCGCTTGGCGATGTCCACGGCGAAATCGCTGCTGTAGATGCCCTCGATGTTGCTGTCCGGCTGGCGCCAGGCATCGCCGCTGAGCCAGGTGGGCGCCAGGGACATGCCGATGTGCAGGCGTTTGCGGTTACTCATCTGTTGTCAATCTCCTGTAGGGGAATGAGGCCGGCGGCCCGGGCAGGCGCCGCCGGGGGCCGGGTCAGAAAGCGCCCTTGATACCGATACCGAGGGTGCGTGGTTGGGTCATGCTGGCTTCGGTGCCGCCGATGCCGCGGTTCTCTTGCATGTAGGTCGGGGAACGGTCGTCGAACACATTCTTGACGTAGCCGTAGAGCTGGACCTGATCGTTGAAGCGATAGCTCATGCGGGCGTCGGTGAGGGTGTAGGGCTTGACCGAGTAGCTGGAGGTGTTGGCCACGTCGGAGTAGTAGCCGTCCAGGTAGCGCACCTGGGCATTGAGGTTCAGGCGCTCGGTGATGTCCCAGCTGGGACCGAAGCTCAGGGTGTAGCCCGGCGAGCGGGCGAACTCGTTGTGGGCGTAACCGGCGTTGCTGGAAATCTTGTCGATGCGGGTGCGCAAGGTACCGGCACTGGCCTTGAGCCGCAGGTTGTCCAGCAGGCGGTAGTCGAAGTCCAGTTCCAGGCCGTAGGCATGGGCCTTCTCGGCGTTGATGGTGTAGGACTGCGCCACGCCCGGGGAGATCACCACCGGGATGTTGTACTGGGCATCCTTGAAATCCATGTAGAACAGGTTGGTGTTGATCAGCAGCCGGTCGTCCAGCAGGCTGGCTCGGCTGAACAGCTCATAGTTCCAGATCGACTCTTCCTTGAAGTACGCCCATTGCCGGGTACTCAGGTTCAGCGACACGCCGCCGGGGTTGTAGCCACGGCTGACCATGGCGCCCACGGTCCACTGCGCGGTGGCGGCGTAGGCCAGGGACACCTTGGGCAGCAGCGCCGAGAAGGTCTTGTCATAGTTCAGCGCCCGTGGCGCCAGCACCGAATTGCCGTCGCGCTCGACATGGTCCTGCTGGTAGCGCAGGCCGGTGCTCAGGGTCCACAAATCGCTCAGGCGGTAATGCAGCTCGCCGAAGATCCCGAGGTTGGTCTTGGTGTCATCGAAGATCGAGCGGCCACGCAGGTTCAGGCTTTCATCGGTGCGGGTGCGAGCGTAGTAGACACCTCCCATGCCGCTGAACACGTCCTGTTGCTCGCCGAAGCTCAGGCGGGTTTCGTTGGAGCCGTTCCTCTGGCGGATATCCGCATCGCCCTCGCCTGCCGCCCCGGTCACCCGGTGCACCGACGACAGCGAATACTGCGCCTGGTTGTGCAGCTTGAGGCCGCCGCCCAGCTCATAGGACACATCGAGGATGCTGGTGTTGGTGTCCTGTTCCCAGGACGGCATGGTGGTGGAGCGGTGGTTGAGCTTGTGGAACGGCGCAGTAGCCGCTTCCTGGGTCGGTCGGTTGCTGTCGGTGTGGGAGAAGGTGAACTTGCTTTCCAGGCCGGGGATATCCGTGGGCAACCACAACAGCTTGGCCCGGGCATTGAGGTTACGAAAATCCTGGTCGGTCTTGCTGCCCTGGAAACGCGGGTTGTCGTAGTCGATGAAGGTATCGCGAGCCGAGTAGTCCACCGCCAGGCGCCCGGCGAAATCTTCGGCCAATGGCCCGGACACCGCCACCGAGCTGCGACGCGAATGGTAGCTGCCGATCTCGGCCTGGTAGGCCGCCTCGGGGACGAAGGTCGGGTCCTTGGTGTTGACGATGATCGCCCCGGCGATGGCGTTGGCGCCCTGGGAAGTGGTCTGCGGCCCACGGAAAACTTCGATGCTGTCCACGTCCCAGACCGACGTCGCACCGAAGAACATCTCGTTGTAGTTCAGGTAGTGGCCATCGAGGTTGATGGTGGCCCGCGGCACGGTACCGCCCCAGAACACGTTCTGCCCGTTGTTCGGGCCCTGGGTGTCCTGGCCACGAATGACCGGCGCACCCACCGAGTCGGTGTAGATCACGTTGGGCGTGCCGTTGATCACCTCTGCCACCGACGCATCGCCGGTCTTGCTGCGCTCGATATCTCGGTCGGTGATCACCGAGACCGACGACGCGGTGTTCTTCAAGTCCCGCTCGAGTTTTTCCCCCGTGACCACCAGCGACTCCAGGGCCAGGCTGCCCTTCTGTTCGCCCTTGGCCTCTGTCTCGGCCAGCGCCGAGGGCGCCGCCAGCAGGCTCGACAGGGTGAGAACGCCAATACCGTGACTCAATGTGCGATGCGTAAGGGCCATCAAGGCCTCCCTCCAAATGAGAATGATCCTCTTTCACGATTAGGCTATCACGCTGATATCAAATTCCTCAATACAGAATTAATTCTGCAAAACGGAATGGACTGTGTTCGATGTCCAGGCACAACCCGCCCCGGCGACGCCAGGGAACCGCTATCATGGGCACCGCCGCGCGGCCCCGATCCGCGCAACACCCGCAGCCGGACAGTGGTGAGGAGACCAAGCCGTTGAACACTTCGCAGAACCCGCTGGATGACACCCAGGACCCGCCCTCGGAGAAACGCTCCGGGGTGATCCAGTCGGTTTCCATTGCCGCGCGCTTTCTCAATACCCTGGCCAACGCCGAAGGCGAGCTGGCCCTGGGGGAAGTCGCGCGCCGCACCGGTACCGGCGGTTCCACCGCGCACCGCTACCTGCAGAGCCTGGTCAAGGAAGGCCTGGCCAAGCAGGACCCGGCCAGTGGCCTGTACGACCTGGGGCCGGCGGCCTTGAGCATCGGCATCGGCGCACTCAAGCGCATCGACGCGGTGGATATCGCCGCCCGGCACATGAAGGCCCTGGCCCAGCAACATGCGGCCAGCGGTGGCGTGGCGATCTGGACCGATCGCGGACCAACCCTGGTGCGCTGGCATCGCAGCGCCTACTTCTCCATCAACCCCCTGGCCCTGGGGGACATCCTGCCCATCGACAACACTGCCTGCGGCCTGGTGTTCCAGGCCTTCCTGCCCAAGGCCGTGATCGATGCCGCACGCAAGCAACAGCCGGCGCACTTTCGTGGCACGCCGCCCACTGCCGCGGTGCTGGAACAAGTGCGCCAGGCGCACTGGGCCGAGATGACCAGCCACCTGCTGTCCAACGTCACCGGGCAGGCTGCGCCGGTATTCGATGCCCAGCAGGAAATCGTCTGCGTGATGACCACCGTCACTGACCTGGGGCAACTGCAGGCCCCCGAAGACCGCCAGGCGCTGTTCCACGAAGCCGCGCTGGTGAACCAGGCCACCGGTGGCCGCATGGTGCCCCAGGTGCCGCCCGCCCCTCGGCGCTGAAGCCGCCTCAGGCTCCGGACGAGTCCGGTGCCCCTGCCCGGCCCAGGGGCACCATCAGCGGTGTGCCGCTGACCGGGTCGGCGATGATCAGCGCAGGCAATCCGAACACCTCCTGTACCAGCGCCTCGGTGAAGATTCGTGCCGGTGCGCCCTGGGCGACGATGGCGCCGTCACGCAGGGCGATCAGGTGGCTGGCATAGCGGCAGGCCTGGTTCAGGTCGTGCAGCACCGCGACGATGGTGCGGCCCTGGCGATTGAGTTCGGCCAACAGTTCCAGCAGCTCGATCTGGTGGACGATGTCCAGGTACGTGGTGGGCTCGTCCAGCAGCAGGATCGGGGTTTCCTGGGCCAGGACCATGGCGATCCATACTCGCTGGCGCTGGCCACCGGACAACTCGTCGAGCAAACGTTCGGCCAGGGTGTCGACCCGGGTCGCGGCCATGGCCGCCAGTACCGCCCGCTCATCGTCCGGCGACCACTGGCGCAAGAACGACTGGTGCGGATAACGCCCCCGGGCCACCAGCTCGGCCACGGTGATGCCGTCCGGCGCCATGGCGCTCTGCGGCAGCAGGCCCAGGCGCCGGGCGACTTCCCGGGCCGGCAGTTGGCGAATGTCCTTGCCGTCGAGCACCACCTGACCCTTGGCCGGGGCCAGCAAGCGCGACAACGCCGCCAGCAGGGTGGACTTGCCGCAGGCGTTGGGACCGACGATGACGGTGAACGACCCATCGGGGATGGCCAGGGAAAGGTCCTGGGAAATGATTCGCGCGTCATGGCGCAAGGTCACGGCATCGGCATGCAAGCGGTGAGTCATGGGCAAGAAGATTCCTGGATACCTGGGGTGTGAAAGGTTGCAATTGCGGAATTGATTCTACAATATGGAACGCATTGCATGAGAAGCATTATCATATGCATCATGCGATCCGGACCCAGCAAGCTCCACCGAAGGCCCTGCCACTGCCACCCCATAACCCGACGGACCCATGATGAATCCACGTCTCGCCACTCGGCTGCTCAGCGCCGCAATCCTGGCCCTTTGCAGCCAACTGGCCTGCGCCGCTGCCGCCATGCCTGCGCGCATCGTCTCCACCAGCCCCAGCGTCACCGGGATTCTGCTGGCCATGGAGGCGCCCCTGGTGGCCAGCGCCGCCGCCACCCCCAGCCGCCTCACCGACTCGCGCGGGTTCTTTTCCCAATGGGCGCAAGTGGCCGAGCAACGGGGGGTCCAGGTGCTGTATCGGAACCTGCAGTTCGACATCGAGGCAGTGATCGCCAGCGATCCCGACCTGCTGGTGCTGTCCGCCACCGGAGCCGACAGCGTGATCGCCCAGCGTGGCGAACTCCAGGCCCAGGGCATCCGTACCCTGGTGGTGGACTACTCGAACCAGAGCTGGCAGGACATCGCCACCGAGCTGGGTCGGCACACCGGGCTTGAGCGACAGGCCCAGGCCGCGATCCAGCGCTTCGACCAGTACGCCGCGCAAACCGCCGCCGCCATCAAGCTGCCAGCGGGGCCGGTCAGCGTGGTGGGCTACAACATCGCGGGCAGCTACTCCATCGGCCGCCTGAACAGCCCCCAGGCGCGCCTGCTCGGCGCCCTGGGGTTCAAGGTCGCGCCGCTGCCCGAGGCCTTGGCGGCAAGCGTCACCCGCGCCTCGGACTTCCAGTTCATCTCCCGGGAGAACCTGCCTGCCGCCATCACTGGCGACAGCGTGTTCCTGCTCAGCGCCGATGAACAGGATGTGCAGGCGTTTCTTGCCGACCCGGTGCTGGCCAACCTGCCGGCGGTGATCCACAAGCGGGTATATGCCCTGGGCCCGAGTTCCTTTCGTATCGACTACTACTCCGGGCGCCAGATGATCGATACCGTCGCCGCGCAGTTTCGCTGAACCATGGACCTGTTCGCCCAGGGCGCTGCTCCAGCGCTGGCGCTTTCGCGGCGCCACAAGACGCGTCGCTGGGGCCTGCTGGCCGGGCTGGCGGTCCTCGCCGGCCTGGCCCTGCTGAGCTTGGCCAGCGGCTCGCGCAGCATCGCCCCGGAGGTCGTCTGGCAGGCTGTGTTCGCCTTCGATCCAAGCAACGACCAGCACCTGATTCTGCATGAGCTGCGCCTGCCGCGAACCCTGGTCGCGCTACTGGCCGGAATGGCCCTGGGTACCGCCGGAGCGCTGATGCAAGCCGTAACCCGCAATCCCCTGGCCGAACCTGGGCTGCTGGGCATCAATGCCGGCGCGGCCCTGGCGGTAATCAGCGGCGTGGCGCTGGGGCAGTTGACCAGCATGCTCCAATCGCTGTGGCTGGCCTTCTGCGGGGCCGGGCTGGCCGGGGCCTTGGTGTTCCTGCTGGGCCGGGCCCATGAGACCGGGACCAACCCGGTGCGCCTGGTGCTGGCCGGAGCGGGGTTGTCGGTGATGCTGGCCTCGCTGACGGGAATCATCGTGCTCAACTGCCCACCGCAGGTGTTCGATCATTTTCGTCATTGGGCCTCGGGCTCCCTGGCCAGCACCAGCCTGGCCCTGTTGCCGCTGCCGGCCATGGCCGTTGCCTGCGGGCTGGGGCTGGCCCTGGCCATCGGCCCGCGGCTCAATGCCCTGGCCCTGGGCCACGAGCTTGGCCGGGCCCTGGGTGTGAACCTGCGCCTGACCTGGCTGCTGGCCTGCCTGGCGGTGATGCTGCTGGCCGGCGCGACCACCGCCATGGCCGGCCCCATAGGCTTCATCGGTTTGGTGGCGCCGCACCTGGCGCGGATGCTGGTGGGTCCGGACTATCGCTGGATCCTGCCCTATTCGGCGCTGCTGGCGGCGAGCCTGCTGCTGGCCGCCGACATGCTCGGCCGCGTGCTGGTGGCGCCACAGGAACTGGCCGCCGGGATCATCACCCTGTTGCTGGGTGGCCCGTGCTTCATCGTCCTGGTCAGGCGCTTTCGCCTGAGCCGCCTGTGATGCGCCGCCACGCCCTGCGCCTGGGCTCGCTGTCGGTGGCTTGGCAACCGCGTACGCTGCTGGTCTGTTGCGCCCTGGTGCTACTGGCCCTGCTGCTCTGGACACTGTTGCTGGGCAGCGGCAGCCTGGCCCTGTCCCCCGGCGAAGTGCTGGCCAGCCTCCTGGGTCAAGGCCAGGACGCCACCGCCCAACGCGTCATCCAGCGGGTGCGCCTGCCCCGGACCCTGACGGCCACCCTGGTGGGCATGGCCCTGGGCATGGCTGGGGCAATCTTCCAGTCCATTTCCCGCAATGCCCTGGGCTCGCCGGATGTGATCGGCTTCACTACCGGTGCCGCCAGCGGCGCCATCGTGCAGATCATGCTGTTCGACTCCGGCCCGCTGGCGACTGCCCTCGCCGCTCTAGTTGCCGGGCTGTGTACCGCATTGGCAGTGGTGCTGCTGGCGCGCAAGGCGGGAACCACCGGGGGTTACCGCCTGGTACTGGTGGGGATCGGCGTCGGCGCTAGCCTCTCAGGGCTGAACAGCCTGCTGCTGGTGACCGGCAACCTGGACCAGGCGATGTTCGCCCAGCTGTGGCTGGCCGGCTCGCTCAACACCCGTACCTGGTCCCATGTGGTGCCCGCCGCCATCGGCCTGCTGGCGATCGCGCCGATCGCTTTGTACCACGCCCGACAAGTCGACCTGCTGGAGATGGGCGATGCCAGCGCGACCCAACTAGGAATCGCGGTGGAACGCACGCGGCTGACGATGGTACTGGTGGCCGTCGGCTTGACCGCCATCGCCACCGCCGCCGCTGGCCCCATCGCCTTCATCGCCCTGGCCGGCCCGCAGCTGGCCAGGCGCCTGACCCGTGGCTGCGGGGTGCCATTGCTGTCCGGTGCCTTGATGGGTGCGGTATTGCTCCTGATGGCCGATCTGCTGAGCCAGCGCCTGGCCGAGCGCGTCAACCTGCCCATCGGCCTGATGACCGGCCTGCTGGGCGGCTTCTACCTGCTCTGGCTGCTGGTGCGCAGCCGGCGCATCTGAGGGATGCGCCAGCAGGCAATACCCAGGATCACTTGGCCTCGGCGCGCACGAACCGCAGGTTGCGTGCCAGGCTGCTGGTCAGCACCTGGCCATCCTGCTCGAAGCGAATCACTCCCAGGTCCTGGGCACTGAATCGCTCTGCCGCCAGCGGCTGCATGGGATAGGTGTGTTTGCCGATGCGAATGTAGAGCTTGCCTTGCTTGGGGTAGACCTTGAGCTGCCCGGATGAGGTCTGCAACTTGTAGATCCCCACATACCGCTGGATATCCTGGGGCTTCCAGGGAGCGGCCAGGGTGTAGGTCGAGGCCGGGTTGGTGGACACGATGCGCGCTCCCGAAGTCGCAGCCAGGTAGATCGGCGAGCCTTCGTTATCGGCCGCCATCAGGTGCTCGCTCAGCCGGGACAGCGCCAGCGTGTCGGGGAAGGTATTGAGGGTAAAACGGTTGTCGCTGCGTTGCAGCTGGAACTGATGCCCCGAGTCGTCGAGGTAGGTACCGGCCACCAGGGTGTTCAACGGAGCCGGTGGAACGGCCTTGATACTGGGTACCGGTAGCGGGATATCGTGGCCCGGGGACGGATTGGGCGAGCCCAGTACCGTGTCCATCAATGCATAGCCACGCGCCGAAGCATCCGGGACCGGCGAATTGCACAGCACCACGGTGGCCAGGTCCATCTTCGGGTACCAGGCGACATGGGTGTTATAGCCGGCCCAACCACCGCTGTGGGACACCTCATCGAACCCGCGATAACGCGAGAGGCCAACACCCATGCCGTAGTAGCCGGGATCGCCGTCGGCCAACGGCTCGGTCTGGCGCATTTTGCCCACCAGCGCCCGGCCTCCTACCTGCCCGGTGGACAGGTTGCGCATCCAGCGCATCACGTCCACCACGGTGCTGTGCACCTGGCCATCACCGGTCTGTTCCCAGCGTACATCCACGAACTCATAGGCCTTGGTCTCGCTATCAAGCTCGTAACTCTCGGCCAGGTTCGGCAGTCGCAGCGGATACTGGTCGACGATACGCGTACGGGTCATGCCCAGGGGCTTGAATATCTGGGTTTGCGAGTAGGCCTTCAGGGGCATCCCCGACACTCGCTCGGCGATGGTGGAAAGCAACAGGTAGCCACTGTTGCTATAGCTGAACTCAGCGCCGACGGGGAACATCGTGGCGTTCTGCTTGAACAGCATCTGCAAGGCCTGCTGCTGGGTGAAAGGCTCGGAATAGCCGATGCCCGACAGCTCGGCCAGCAACATGTAGTCCTGTAGCCCTGAGGTGTGGTGCAGCAGGTGGCGGATCTTGATGTCCTGGGCGTAGGCCGGTAGCTCGGGGATAAAACGCCGGATCGAATCGTCCAGGCTCAGGCGCCCCTGGGCTTCGAGCTGGAGAATGGCAAAACCGGTGAACTGCTTGGACACCGACGCCAGGTTGAATAGCGTATCGGTCCTGATCGGGGCACCGGTCTGCAGGTTGGCGATGCCGTAGCCGGCACTCCAGACGACCTTGCCATCACGCATGACCCCCGCGGCGCAACCGGGCTGGTCCGGTTTCAAATCACGGAACACCTGGTCAAACGCCGGGGTCGCCGCGGCATTGGCCAGCGTCGTGCTCCCCAGGGAGATCAGCAAGGTTGCAAGTATTGAACGCATGGATGTCTTCCTCTTCTCACGTGGCGGTCCTTCATGCTCCTTCGGAGCCTGGCCAGTATCCCGAGGGCATCCGTTGCAATCTGTCGCAAGTCAGTGATTTTCTGTGAAGAAGAGTGCATCGATACGCAGGCCAGGCGCCGGCGCCTGGAACGGCCGCCCCCGGTCAAGCCTGGGTCTCAGCGCAGCAGGCGCCGCAGCCCGGCTTCGAAGGCCCCGGCAAGCGGTTGCGCGCCCTCCCCGGCCAAGGCCAGCGCCAGGGCGTGGCCGTGGGTGTAGTCCACCAGCAGATCGAACAACAGCTCGGGCTCGGCATCGAACTGCCGCACTTCATGGCGCAGGCGCTCGCTGAAGGCCGACAGCGAACCGCCGAACAACCGCGGGTCACCGAATACGCACAGGGTCAATGCCGGATAACGTCGTACCCGGGCCATGTAGTGCCCCAGCAATACCTGGACCCGCTGTACCGCCGGCATCGATTCGGCGGGCTCCTCCAGCGGCTCGCCGTGCACCCGCTCCACCAACAACTGCATCAGTTGTTGCTGGTCGCCCACGTGGTAGATCACCGACATCGGTGTAATCGCCAGTTTCCGCGCCAGGGCCCTGATGCCGAACCCCTGGGCGCCAAGCTCCTCCAGCAACTCCAGGCCGGCGTCCAGCACTTGATCCAGGCTCAGGGCATGACCGGCAGCCGGGCGACCACTGCGCTTGCGTGTTTCAGTCATGGCAGTGGCCCGGCTGCGCAGGCTCCAGGCGATAGCGGCTGCTGACCAAGCCGTTGGGGTATTGCCGAGTGTCGAGGCACTGCAGGCGCAAGTCCTGCTCCAGAAGGCCGAACAATGGCCGGCCACTGCCGATCAGCACCGGCACCCGGGTCAGGACCATCTCGTCGATCAGTCCCGCCCGGAGAAAAGCCCGGATCAGCGTACCGCCATCGATATAGGCCTGGCGCCAACCCTCGGCCTGCAACTGCGCCACCAGGTGCGCCGGCTCGGCGCCACTGATGCGCAGCCGATCAGCCAGGTGCTCCGGCACATCGGCGGGGTCCAGGGTGCGGCTCATCACCACCACCGGTTTGGTGAACGGCCAGGGCTCGAACCCCAGCACCGTGTCGTAGGTGCCACGCCCCATGACGATGCCATCCACCGAGGCCATGAAAGCCGCATAGCCATAGTCTTCCCCGGGCTCGCCGGGGGGCAGCCAGTCGATGCGGCCATCGTCGCGGGCGATGAACCCGTCTACCGAAGTGGCGATGAATACCTTGCCGAATGCCATGTCGCGGTGCCTCTGGGGAATAAACATACGGCGTATGATAATTCACTCCCGGGGCATCCTGGCAAGCAGAGACCTCAATTCAAGCTGTAGGACTGCAACACGCCTTGCTTGAAGTACAGCTGCAACATGTGCGCCGGGCCAGTGGGCTTGCCCATGAGCTGGTTGGTCATGCCGGCCACCACTCCATTGCCCCCCGTGGCCAGGTTGTATTCGTTGGCCGCGGCGCCGGTCACCTCATTGGACGGCACATGGCTCCAGGCCTTGGCGAGCATCTGCTGCATGGTCGAGCGTCCCGGTGCGTAGCCGCCGTTCGCATCGCTGCGGTAGGTCCAGTACTCGGTGCCATCGGAGGCGTAGCGTTTTTCCGGGGTATCGCCGCACAGGCGCTGCACATCGTCCGGCGAAGTCTTGCCCACCACGAAGTTGCGCTTGGCGAACGAAGCGTCATAGATCTGCGCCTGGGGACCTTGGCCCTGGGCCAGGCCGGGGAGATTCAGCCCGCCATTGCCGTTGCACGCAGAGACCAGGGCCAGGGTCGCGATGCACATCAGTCGAAGTTTCATAACATCCTCTTCACGTATCCAGGAGCCCTCATGTCCCATGAGTGGCTCGTCCAGGGGATTCCTTTCGCGGTCGACCGCTCGCGCGGCTCGGCCTGGAAATGGGCGAAAAAGATGCTATCAGCGGCCACCGGGGCCGATTGACCTGTGGGTCTCCAACACTGTGCTCAGCGTCTCAAACGCACCTGGGTGTCGAGTCGGTCAAGGACCTCGAGCAGCGACCCCGGACCTTCGACGCTCACGGCTCCAGCCTTGGCAGGTAGTGTGGCCGGGCGCCGGTCGCGGGCATCCCGGGGTGAATAGCCGAAGGCCTGGCGAAACACCCGGCTGAAGTGCGACTCACTCTTGAAGCCATGGTCAAAGGCCAGGGTCGAAATGCGCTGGTGGGCGCCAAGGGGGCTTTCCAGGATGCGCCGCACCCGGTCCAGGCGGCATTGCTGGATGTAGGCCACCACTCCGGCCTCCTGGGCGAACAAGCGGTACAGCTGGGCCCTGGAGATGCCGACTTCGCGACAGATCAGCGATGGGGTGAGTTCGGGGGAACGCAAGTGTGCCTCGATGAAACGTCGTACCCGCTGCACCAGCGTATGGTTGATCGGGGCCTGGGCCTCTGCCAGGGTCGCGGCACTGGGCGCTAGCGCCGCCGTGACCATGGCCAGGGTCGCCTGCTCGACCTCCACCAGCTCCTCGCCACGCAGCAGCGGCAACTGCCGACGCAAGCTACGCAGGTAGTCACCCAGCAGGCTGCCCAAGGGGCCCTGGACCAGGCTGCCGTGCAGGTTGGCCGCACGCAGACGTGGGCTGAGCAGGTCCCGGGCCAGGGTCAGGATCACCGTGTCGCCTGCAATGATCTGCGAGTCCAGCTCCCGGGCCAGGTCCAGCACATAGATGCTCGAAGGCCCGGCCTGCAATGGGGTCCGGCCAGCCATGCCGTGCAACGAATGGTTCAATCCCAGGCAGAGGTACAGGTGGTCCAGGCCATCGCGGCGAATCATCTGCTGCGGGCGGCGGACGCCATAGGCCACTGGCTCGCCAGCACCGGCCCAGGTACCACAACCCACAAGAATCGAGCCCACGTAGCCGGTGCTCAACTGGTAGTTGAAGCGCGAGGCCAGCGCCTGCTCGATGCTGATCTGGAAGATCGCATTGACCTCCTCGCGCCACATGTCGAAGCGGTGTGCGGGCGCATAGGCCTGGCTGGAGAACTGAAAGAGATGGGGATTCAAGGCCGGTCCCTGGCTGGACTACTCGGGCTGTCGCGCCTGGGATGCACCCCGGGACGCATCCAGTGCCGCCGCTTACCTTAAACCAATACCGTGAGCTTGCCGACAGGCCGCGACGTGCGGGCCTGATGCTGCCAGTGCCCATGGCGGGCCGACGCAAAGACAGGCCTGGGCAGATCGAAGGATGTGTCCAGCCCCCCAGCGAAGCACCGGCCGGGTATCCGCTGCAAGGCCCGAAAAAGGGCCTTGCAGGCATGACGGGACCAGGTGGGTGGAAGGCCCAGGTGCGAGCGCCAGGGCGGGCGCGTGGTTATGGATTGGCCAGCAGCGGTGACGCTGGGAGTTCCTGGTGCCGAGCGTCGCGGCTGCAAGCCACGAAGTCCTCCTTGCGCAGCACCACCAGGGCCAGCAGCGACGCGACCCCAGTGGCTACATAGAAGTACCAGGGCGAGGAGATATCACCGGTGAGCTTGATCAGCCAGGTGGAAATCAGTGGAGCACTGCCACCGAACGCGGCGACAGGGATGTTGTAGGCCACGGCAATACCGGTGGAGCGAATGCGGGTCGGCAGCAGTTCGCTCATCAGGGCATAGGTCGAGGACGCATAGAGTCCGAACAGGATCGCCACCGCCATCAGTGGCCAGAACAGCGTGGCCGGCGTGGCAGTGGGCGCGACCTTGAAGAACCAGTACATGGCCAGGGTCGCCAGGACACCGATCACCATCAAGAACGGCTTGCGCCCATAGCGATCGGTGAACGCGCCGCCAAAGGGCATCACCACCGCCGCCGAAAGGCTGGCGACGAACACATAGAGCAAGGTGGTGCCACTGTCGAACTTGAGGGTGTTGGACATGTAGGTCGAGGCGAAGGTCAGCACCAGGTAGAAGATCGAGCTATGCAAGGTAATGATGAAGAACACCAGGGCGATCGAGCGCTTCCACTGCCAGACTTCGCGCAAGGGTGCCTTGGAGGTCTCTCCGGCATGTACCAGGGCCAGGAACTCCGGGCTGTCTTCCAGCTTCAGGCGGATGTACATGGAGATGAAACCCAGCGGCCCGGCGACCAGGAACGGGATTCGCCACCCCCAGTCCTGCATCAGTTCGGCGCCCAGGACCCAGGTCATGCCATTGGCCACCGCGCCGCCCAGGAGCAGGCCGAGCACCGCAGTGACCATCAGCCAGCAGGTGGCGAAGCCCCGGCGTCCGGGGCCGGCGTATTCGGCAATGAAACTGGTGATGGTGCCGATCTCGCCGCCGGCGGAGAACCCCTGCACACAGCGAACCAGAATCAGGATGATCGGTGCGGCGATGCCGATGCTGGCATAGGTCGGTAACAGGCCCAGCAGGCAGGTGGAGCCGGCCATCATCACCAGCACGGTGATCAGGGTCCGGCGCCGGCCGATCTTGTCTGCCAGGGGACCAAAGAACAGGCCGCCCAGGGGACGGATGAAAAAGCTCAGGGCAAAGGCGGCAAAACTGGCCAGCAGGCTGCTGGAGGGATCATCGGAGACGAAGAACGCCTTGCCGATATACACGGCCAGGAAGCCGTAGACGCCATAGTCGTACCACTCGATCAAGTGGCCGGAAGTCGCGCCGATAAAGGCCCGGCGCCGCTGGCGCTGGGGGTTGGTGTGTGACAAGCCCATGCTGGGAACTCCTGTTGTACTGCTTCCATGGAAAAACGGCTCAGAGGTTGCCGACCTCCACTGGGTCTTGCAAGCTCTGGCGCAAATGGGTCTTGAGAATCTTGCCGTAGCTGTTCTTCGGCAACTCGGTGCAAAACAGGTATTTCTTCGGTTTCTTGAACGACGCCATATGCGCCAGGAACCACTCGTTAAGTGCCTGGGAGTCGAGGCTTCCAGGGGAACGCAGGACCACGAAGGCCACCACCGACTCCCCCCAGTGGGCATCCGCTTCGCCCACCACGCAGGCTTCGAACACCTCGGGGTGCTGGACCAGTACCTCCTCCACTTCCCGTGGATAGATATTGCTGCCCCCGGAGATGATCACGTCCTTGGAGCGATCGGTCAGGGTCAGGTAGCCGCGGGTATCCAGGAAGCCGATATCGCCGGTGAGCAGCCAGCCACCCACCAGGGCCGCCTGGGTGGCTTGGGGATTGTCCCAGTAGCCGAGCATCACCGGGGCGCCACGCACGGCGATTTCCCCCGCTTCGCCTGGTGCCAACACACGCCCCTGGGCGTTGATCACCTGCACCTCCACGCAAGACTGCGCACGGCCCACGGAAGCCGCAATGGCCGGCCAGTCGGGATTGTCACGGTCGGCGATGGCCTCCCGGGCCAGGGCACTGATGCTCATCGGACACTCGCCCTGGCCGTAGATCTGCACCAGGCGCGGGCCGAAGGTTTCCAGGGCCTGGTCCAGGTCTGCCAGGTACATGGGAGCGCCGCCGTAGACGATGGTCTTGATCCCCTCGCCGGCATACCCCTGCTGCCGGGCCTGCTCCACCATGCGCTTGACCATGGTCGGCGCGGCGAACAGGCTGACCGGCCCCAGCTCCTGCGCCAGCTCGAACAGCTCCGCTGCCTGGAACCCCCGCGACGCCGGCAGTACGTGCCGGGCACCACAGCGCACATGAATGAAGTTGTAGAGCCCGGCGCCATGGGACATCGGCGCGGCATACACCACCGCATCGCCGCCATCCACAGGATCGACATCCAGCGGGTAGCACAGCGACATGGCCATCAGGTTGCCGTGGGACAGCATCACGCCCTTGGAGCGACCGGTGGTGCCGGAGGTATAGAACAACCAGGCCAGGTCCGTGTCCTGGCGTGGCCATGGCTGCGCCAGTTCCGCCACTGCGGACTCAGGAGCAGCCGACAGCTCGTAGCCGCAGATCTCGCGACAGTCGCCGGGCAGGTTTCCCGAGCCGAAGACCTGGCCGTCATCGGTATAGATCAACCGGGCGCCGGCATTGCCCGCGATCCAGGCCGCTTCCAGGCCGTGCAGCTTGCTGTTGATCGGCACCGCTACCGCCCCGCTCCACCAGATGGCATAGAGCAGTTCCAGGTAGTCGCAGCTGTTTTTCATCAGCAACGCCACCCGGTCTCCCGGGGCGATGCCCTGCTCGTGGCGCAGCTGCAATGCCCGCTGGCGAACCCGTGTGGCGAATGCCTGGTAGTCGGCCACCTGGCGGTTGCCGTCGAACAGTGCCGCGCGCTGCGGCCAGCGTTGGGCGGCGTCGAGCAACCAATGGGCGATGTTCATCCTCAGGCCCGGACGGCTTGCAGGACCGAGGCATAGTTGGCCACCGCCATGCCTCCCATGTTGAACAGCAAGCCGAACTCGGCCCGGGGGACACCCAGGCCAATGGGCTGGCCGATCAGTTGGCGAAAGCCCAGGGCATGCATCGATACGCCGGTGGCCCCCACCGGGTGCCCCTTGGCCTTGAGGCCGCCGGACAGGTTCACCGGCAGGCGACCGCCGTGGCGTACGGTGCCGTCATCCAGGGCTCGATGCCCTTCGCCCTTGGGCGCCAGGCCCATGGCTTCGTAGATCAGCAGCTCGGCAATGGTGAAGCAGTCATGCACCTCGGCAAAGCTCAGGTCGCCCAGGGTCACTCCCGCTTCGCGCATGGCGCCGTGGATAGCCCGTTGCGGCCCTTCGAAGGCCAGGACGTCGCGGCTCGACAGGGGCAGGAAATCGTTCACCTGGGTCATGGCCCGGATCGCTACCTGGCGTTGCATGGAACGCGCGCGCCGTGGCGAGGCCAGGATGACCGCCGCCGCACCGTCGCTGATCAGCGAGCAGTCGGTAAGCCGCAGGGGCTGGGCGATCACCGGGTTGCTCTGGGAGATGTTGTTGCAATGCTCGAAATCCATGACCCGGTGCATCTGCGCCAAGGGATTGGACATCGCATTGGCATGGTTCTTCACCGCGATCGCCGCCATCGAGGCCAGTGGGCTGTGATAGCGCTCGGCATACTGCTGGGCCACTTGGCCAAAGAGCTGCGCAAAGCTCAGGCCGGCCTCCCGCTCATCGTGCTGGTAGCCGGCACCCGACAGGGCCCGGGTCACGTCGGCGGTGCTGTTGCTGGTCATTTTCTCTGCGCCGACCACCAGCACCAATTCTGCCGCGCCACTGCGGATTGCATTGATCCCGGCCTGGATCGCCGCCGACCCCGAGGCACAGGCGTTCTCGCAGCGGGTCGCAGGCTTGAAGCGCAATTGCGGATCGGCCTGGAGCATCAGCGATGCGGCAAAACCGTCGGCCACCAGGCCGGAATTGAAGTGACCGAGAAACAGGGCGTCGATCTCGGCGGCATCGATGGCGGCGTCCGCCAGGGCGTCACGGGTGACCTTGACGATCAGGTCCTCGAGATTGATGCCATCCAGGCGCCCAAATGGGCTGTGGGCGGCAGCGACAATGGATACGGAATCATGGGTCATGGTGATTTTCTTCTGTCCTTGAAGCAGGTATTCCATACAATGATCCAGCGCCCGAATCACACGCTAGTTGGGGCAACTACGTACATCAGTAAGTAGTACCTACACGTACCAGAGCGTCTCAATGACCACGAGGCAGGATGCCCAATGACCGTACATGCCCAACAACTCCAGGATCTTGAGTGCCTGGCCTTCCAGGTCTCGCCGGCACCGCAACTGATCACCGGGCACCGGCACATGCTCGATTGCAACCAGGCCTTCGAGCGCCTGTTCGGTTATGAACGCAAGTACCTGCAGAGTCACCTGACCCTGTTGCTGTACCCCTCCCAGGCCGATTACCAGAGCATTGGCGAGCGCAGCGAACACTGGCTGCGCAACGGCCCCAGTGCCTCGTACTCCGACGAACGCTTCATGCAGCACCGCAATGGCGAGGTGTTCTGGGCCCGGGCCCACGGCTTTTCCCTGACCCCACAAGACCCGTTCAAGCTGATGGTCTGGCATTTCGAGCGCCTGGATCGCCAGCCGGCGCCGACGATCCAGTTGACCCCCCGCGAGCGTGAGATCTCGCTGCATATCGTCAACGGCCTGACCTGCAAGGAAATCGCACGCAAGCTGGGTATCTCCCACCGTACCGTGGAGGTGCACCGCGCCCGGCTGATGAAGAAGCTTCAGGCCAAGAACAGCGCGGAGCTGGTATCCAAGATCATCTTCATCAGTTGAATGCCTAGGCCAGCATGTCGCTGGCGCTGATGCGCAGCAACTGCAACGGGCCCACCGTCGCCCCTTCCACCGTGCCGCCCTGCGTCAAGATCTGGTCCACCGCATTCATCTCGGCGCTACGGCCGGCAATCATCTGGTAAGTGCTACGTGGCAACTCATCGGTGAATCCCTGCTCGACGGTCCAGTAGGCCAGCGTCAGCGCGGCGGTGAAGTAATGCTGGCTGGAGACCGGGATCTGCACTTCTTCATCGTTATCGTCATAGGCGATGAAGTGCCCGACGAAAGACTCCACGCCCAAGCGCTTGAGCATTGGCCAGCTCAGGGCCGCAGGCACGAAGGCATTGAGCTTCTCGGCAACGATTGGCGAATAGCCGCGCTCCTGCAGCAACTCGACGATCCTGTCCTCATCGGCCTCGGGGTGGGCCGCAATGACGCTCAGGGCATCGAGCACCGCCTGGTGGGCGGTTTCATGATCGACGTCGGGAGAACAATGGGCGCAATCTGGTGGGCAGGTATCGGTCATGGGAGGTCGAAGGTCCATATCGGTCGTGGAAAACGGGCGGCAGGGTAACCCTGAGCCTGCCCAGGCGCCAGTCCCGTGTCAGCCGACTACCGTGTCCAGCAGGTCGCTGGCGCGAATGCGCAGTACCTTCAACGGCCCGAGCGTGCCCCCCTCTACACTCACGTCCTGGGCCAGGGCCTTGTTCACGGCGTTGATTTCGGCACTGCGCCCGATGACGTGCTCATAGACCTGGAGCGGCAAGTCTTCGCTGTAGCCGTGCTCCAGCGTGCAGTAAGCCAGCTTCAATGCGGCGATGAAGTAGTGCTGGCTGGACACCGGGATCTGTACCTCTTCATCAGCCTCGTCATAAGCGATGAAGTAGCCACCGAAAGGCTCCACGCCCAGGCGCTTGAGCAGTGGCCAGCCCAGGGCCGTGGGCACGAAGACATTGAGCTTTTCGGCAACGCTCGGCGAGTAGCCACGCTCCTGTAGCAGTTGGACGATTCGATCTTCGTCGGCCTCGGGGTGGGCACCCATGATCTGCAGGGTGTCGAGGACGGCCCGGTGGGCGCTTTCATGATCGGAGGAAGAACAGTAAGGACAGCCTGGCGAGGAGATATCGGTCACGGGAGGTCGAAGGTCCATATCGAGCGTGGAAAACGGGCGGCAGGGTAACCCCTTTGGCCGCCCGGATTCCAGCAGGCTATCGGCCTCGCGCTCCTGCGTGCCCCTCTACTTGATCACCACCGGGTTCACCGGGGCCCCGCTGCCACCGACGATCTTCAACGGCGCGGCGGTGTAGAGGAAGGTCCACTGGCCATCGGCCGCGCAGTCCTCGGCCAGGTCCTCGAGCAGCACGATCTCGGTGAAGGCGATACCCAGGTTGCGCATCAATGCACAGTGCAGTGGGATCTGCACTCCCGACGACGGATCGGTGATCACCTCGTTGGCGATGGTATCGGTCACCAGGTTGGGGATCTCCATCTGGTCGAACCACTCCACCAGCTCGCGACTGTAGGTCAGCCCCGGCTCCACCAGGTCCTTGAAGAACTCAGTCTTGCCGTACTCGTAGAAGGCACCCATGGAGCCGGTGCGAATGATCAGGATGTCGCGCTTCTCGATGGCCACTCCCTGGGCCTTGGCCGCGGCCATCAGGTCCCGATGGTCGAAGGTCTCGCCACGGCCCAGGTACTTCTTGCCCCGATGACGGGCCATGTCGATCAGCACCGCTCGCCCCACCACCCCGCGTTCGGCGATCGGCAGTACGCTGGCCTTGGCCATGCCACCCACCGTGGTATTGGCGTCGTAGCCGTTCCACAACTGGTTGTCGTACCAGGCATGCCCCAGGGCGTCGTACTGGGTCGAGCCTTGCAACTGCATGAAGATCACATCGTCGCAGTACTCGGCGCCACCAGTCATCGAGGGCTGCTTGCCGGCCTGGTAGTGGCTGCGGTCCAGGGTGTTGAAGCGCATGGACGGACTGCGCGCCGGCCACATCGGATCGCCACCTGGATGGCCGATCTGCACTTGCAGGGTGAAGGTCTTGCCCTGGCGCACCGCGGCAACGCCACGCAACACCTCGGCCTGCTGCAGGTAATTGAGGGCGCCGACTTCGTCGTCAGGCCCCCACTTGCCCCAGTTCCTGGGTAGGCCTTCGAGGAGTTTCGCGGTGTTGGGCTGGTTGTTGTGGTCGATCCCGCACATGTCGATTGCACTCCGTAGCTTGGGTTGGTACCGCCGGATGCTCTCTATACACAACGTCCGCCATCGACTTCAAGGCAGGTGCCGGTAATGAAGGCTGCCTCATCGCTGGCCAAGTACAGGCAGGCATTGGCCACGTCCTGGGGCGTGGAGAAGCGTCCCAGGGGGATGCCGGCCATGAATTTCTCGCGGTTCTGCGGGGTGTCCGGCACGCCCATGAACTCACTGAGCAACGCCGTGGCGCCGACCACCGGGTTGACGCAATTGACCCGGATATTGTCCGGCCCCAGCTCAGCGGCCATGGTCTTGCTGATCACCACCACCGCGCCCTTGCTGCCGTTGTACCAGACCAGCCCGGGCCGTGGCCGGACCGCCGCGGTGGAGGCAATGTTGACGAACACCCCGCCACCCTGCCCGCGAAAATGCGGGACGAAGTGCCTGGCACTCAGGAAGATGCTTTTGACGTTGACCGCGAACACCCGGTCGAACTCGGCCTCGTCCACCTCCAGCATCGGCCGGTTGCGGTGGGTGGTGCCGGCGTTGTTGACCACGATATCCAGGCCCCCGTACTGCTCCAGGGTGTCGCGCAACAGCGCAGCGACGCTGGCATCCTCGGCCACATTGACCTGGACAAAATGGGCCTGGCCCCCGGCGGCACGGATCTCGTCCGCCACTCGTTGGCCGCCCGTGGCATTCAAGTCGGCGACGATCACTTGCGCCCCTTGCTGGGCGAAGGTCTTGGCGATGCCTTCGCCGAAACCGGAACCGGCGCCGGTGACGATGGCTGTCTTGTTGGCTAGACGCATGGGAGTGACTCCTGATCTTGTTGTTGTCTGCCGCGGTGGCGGCTTTCAGTCGTGACGGATAGCGATGGTCTTCAAGGTGGTGAAGCCCAGCAGTGCCTCGAAGCCCTTTTCCCGGCCATAACCGCTGGCCTTGACCCCTCCGAAGGGCAACTCGACGCCACCGCCGGCGCCATAGTTGTTGATGAACACCTGGCCACAGCGCAGCTTGTGGGCCATGCGCATCTGGCGCGCGCCATCACGGGTCCAGACCCCCGCCACCAGGCCGAAGGCGCTGTCGTTGGCCAATCGGATGGCATGGGCCTCATCCTCGAAAGGCATCACCGCCAGCACCGGGCCGAAGACCTCCTCCCGGGCCAGGCGGCTGTCGGCCGGTACATCGCGAAACAGCACGGCCTGCTGGAAGAAACCAGCATTGCCCGCCTCGGGCACTACCACGCCACGGGCCGCCACCGGAATCCCCGCGGCCTCGGCTTCGCGCACGAACTCACGTACCTGTCGCAGCTGCTTCTGGTTGATCAGCGGCCCCATGTCCAGGTCCAGCTCCGAGGGGCCGGCGCGCAACTGGCTGAAACCCTGGGCCAGGCGCTCCAGCAGCGGCTCGTAGAGGCTGCGCTCCACCAGCAGGCGACTGCCGGCGGAGCAGGTTTGCCCACAGTTCTGCACGATGGCGTTGATCAATACCGGTAATGCGCGATCCACATCGGCGTCGGCGAAGACGATCTGTGGCGACTTGCCGCCCAGCTCCAGGGTCACCGGGCAATGGCGCTCGGCAGCGGCCTTGGCTACCAGGGCGCCGGTACCGGTGGAGCCGGTGAAGGAAATATGCGCTACCCCGGGATGAGCGCACAGGGCTGCGCCGGCCTCATGGCCATAACCGCTGACCACGTTCACCGTGCCCTTGGGAAACCCGACCTCGGCGGCCAGTTCCGCCAGCCGCAGCAGGGACAGGCTGGCGTCCTCGGCCGGCTTGATCACGCAGGCATTGCCTGCGGCCAGGGCCGCGCCGACGCTGCGCCCGAAGATCTGCATCGGGTAGTTCCAGGGAATGATGTGCCCGGTCACGCCATGGGGCTCGCGCACGCTCAGCACGGTGTAACCGGCCTGGTAGGGCAAGGTCTGGCCGTGAAGCTTGTCCGCAGCGCCGGCGTAATACTCGAAGTAGCGCGCCAGGGCCGTGGCATCGGCCCGGGCCACCTTGAGCGCCTTGCCGGTATCCCGGGCCTCGATCTGCGCCAACTGCTCATGGTGCTCCAGCACCGCGGCACCGAGACGGGCCAGCAAGCGCCCGCGCTCCAGGGCCGAAAGAGCGCCCCAGGGGCCGTCGAAGTTCTCCCCCAGGGCCCGCTGTGCTGCGGTCACCGCCAGGTCGATATCTTCGGCGGTGCCCCGGGCGATGCGGGCATAGGTGGCGCCGCTACTGGGGTCCAGTACCGGGATGTCCTCGCTCCAGGACGAGGCCTGCCATTGGTTGTCGATGTAGTGTCTGTGCTGCATGTTCAGCTCCCCTCCAGGCATTCGGCGATGGCACGCCCGACTTCCACGGTGCTGGCGGTACCGCCCATTTCCCGGGTACGCGGACCGTCTGCGAGTACGGTCTCGATACTCTGTACGACGGCGGCGGCCGCCCGTTGGTAAAGCTCGTTGCCCTGCCCCAGGTGCTCGATCATCAAAGCTGCCGACCAGATCTGGCCGATAGGGTTGGCTACGCCCAGCCCGGCGATGTCCGGCGCCGAGCCGTGCACGGGTTCGAACAGAGACGGATACAGCCGCTCAGGGTTGAGGTTGGCCGAGGGGGCGATACCGATGGTGCCGGTACAGGCCGGGCCAAGATCGGAAAGGATGTCGCCGAACAGATTGGAGGCCACCACCACATCGAACCAGTCCGGATGCTGGACGAAGTGCGCGCAGAGGATATCGATATGGAACTTGCGGCTGGCGACCTCGGGATAGGCCTTGGCGATGGCATCCAGGCGCTCGTCCCAAAACGGCATGGTGATGGCGATACCATTGGATTTGGTGGCCGCCACCAGGTTGCGCCGAGGCCGGCGGCTGGCCAGTTCGAAGGCGTACTTGAGCACCCGGTCGACGCCATGGCGGGAAAACACCGACTCCTGCAAGGCGATCTCCCGAGGCGTGCCCGGCCACATGCGCCCGCCGACACTGGAGTACTCGCCCTCGGTGTTCTCCCGCACCACGATGAAGTCGATGTCGCCCGGCACCCGCCCGGCCAGCGGACAGGGCACGCCGGGCATCAGGCGCACGGGGCGGATGTTGACGTACTGGTCGAACTGGCGACGGATCTTGAGCAGCGAGTCCCAGACCGCCACATGGTCGGGAACGATATCCGGGGCTCCCACGGCGCCGAAGAAGATCGCTTCGTGATTGCCGATCTGCTCGGCCCAGTCCTCGGGCATCATGCTGCCGTGGGCCTGGTAGTGCTCGCTGCACCAGTTGAAATGATCGAAATGCCAGTCGATGCCGAAGCGCCGACCGACCGCATCGAGCACCCGCAGGCCTTCGGGCACCACTTCGCGGCCGATACCATCACCGGCGATCACCGCGATGCGGTGGACGGGTTTTACAGGGGGATTGATCCTGGACAAGCCATATCTCCTGGTCTGACGTGTTGTTGTTATCGAGGCAGGTCAAGCGGACAGGCGCGCCCATTCTGGCCACAGAGCCGGGCCAGTGGGAATTGCTCATTACGGAAACCGCCTTCGAAAAATTCGAAGGCCGGATGAGCGATTGCTGCTACTGATCGCCCTCACGGGCCACTGCCCCGTCCTGCTGGAAGCCTGCCAGGTAGTCAAACAGGGCGTGACTGGCCAGGGACGGCGGCTCACGGCGGCGACACAAGTACATCTGGCGATCGGCCCAGGGGTCATCGATTTCGATAAAACGCAAGTCCATTTCCTTGCGGAAGATCTGTACCGCACCCTGGGGCAACACACCGACCCCCTGCCCTGCGGCAATCAGCCGGCACACGGCCTCGAAGCTGCGGACCTGCACCCGCAGGCGCAAGGGCATGCTCACAGCGGCAGCGGCCTCGGTAATCAGCGGGGTAATGGCGGCGTTGTCCTCCAGGCCGACGAAGTCGTAGCCCAACAGGTCCTCGAAACGTGCATGGCTCATCTTGAACGGATGCCCCTGGGGCACGATCAGGCACAGGCGGTCGCGACAATACGCCTTGAAATACAGGTCCCGCGCCTCAGGCAACGTGGTAACGATGCCGACGTCGGCCACCCCGTCACGCACGGCCAGGAGAATCTCGCGACTGCGCTCCTCGCGAATGTCGATGCGAATGCCAGGATGCAGCTCGCTCCATTGGGTCAGCTGCCTGGGCAGTTCCTGGCTCATGGCCGAACTGTTGGCGTAGAGACTGACCCGGCCCGTGGCCCCCTTGGCGAAGTCGGCAAGGTCGGCATGCATCACATCCACGGCCCGCAGGATGCTCCGCGCGTGATCGGCCAGGGCCTGGCCCGCTGGCGTGGGCTGCACCCCGGTGGACGTACGCACCAGGAGCGCCACCTTGAAATGCTGCTCCAGCAAGGACAACCGGCGGCTGGCGGCCGACAGCGACAGATGCGACTGCTCGGCAGCCCGGGACAGGTTGCCCAGGGTCAGGGCCTTGAGGAACAACTCGATGGAGGTCAGGTCCGGAGACATGGCGGGGTCCTTGTGCGCAGTCGCTGAAACCTACGCAGTCACCCGCCGATGTGCAACCTGCGCAAGCTTCTCGCCAAGCTGGGCACCTTGCTTCAACGCCCAGAGAAGCGCAGGCGCGAGAGCATGCGCAAATCGCCTGCGAGGTAGTAATCGTTGCTCCAGCTATCGTCCGCCGCCAAGGGCTGGACCTGCTTGAGCGCCAGTTGCCTGGCAAAGTAGCGGAACCGGTAATGCTCGTAGAAACGCAGCAGCTCCAGGCCGTAGCGATCCGCCAGGTCGGTGTCGCCACGGATGATCAGGAAGTTCTCATCGTTGCTCTGGCTGGCGCCGACGCTGAGGTTGTGGCTGCCGCTGATGATCACCGGGGCGTCGCTGGTGAAGTCGGTGACCACCGCCTTGGTATGCACCAGCAAGTTGCCCTTCTGCCCCTTGAGGCCTTCCTTGAGCCAGCCTTCCAGGCCGTTGTTGAGCAACGCGGTAGCGGCGAACTCCGCCGTGCGGTCGGCATGGAAACCGGTGATGCGGCTGGCGGTGTTCTGCAGGCCATAGCGCAACACATCGTCGTGGGGCTGGCCGAGCAAGGCATCGAGGATCCGGTCGGGCAAGGCGAAGGCGGTGACGAACAGCAAATCGCGACGGGCGCCGTTGATGATCCCCACGAACTCGTCGAGATCCCCCTGGCCACTGCGTGGGGAAAAACCGGCGAACAGCGCCGCCTCAGGCTGCATGGGGTTGGTCTGGGTCAACCATTTGCGAGTGGCACCGACATCCGCCGGGGCGGCCCAGATCTGCTCGAACACCTGTAGGTAGCGGTTGGCGATGTCCGGGTTGTCCAGGCAATGCAATACGTTGGCCTGGCGGTAGACACCGTTGCCCGTGAAGTTGGTGCTGCCACAGAGCACCGCGACGCTCTGGCGCCCACCGCCCTGCTCCAGGCGGCTGAGGACGATGAACTTGTCGTGGAAGATGGCATGGGTCACCCGTCCACGTTTGCTGTCTTCGGGCAGGTGCTGCAGGCTGGTCTGGTTCATCGTGGTGTCGGCATCGCCGGGGGCGGCGTGGTACAGCACCCGGACCTTGGCCCCGCGATCGAAGGCCGCGTTGACCGCATCGACAATAGCTGGCAACTGGTACTCGTAGATGGCGATATCCAGGCTCCAGCTGGCGTCGCTGGCACGTTGGATGAAACCCAGCAACTGCTCCAGCAGGCCGTTCTCCAGCCATTGCCGGGGCGCCTCTGGCCAGGCCTCGATGGGCAGGTTCTTGTTGGCGCTGAGCAAAGTGTCCAGTTCGGGAAACTTGCGCGAGAACGCCTGGCTGGCGGCCACTGCACGATTGAAGATCACCCGCTGCCCGGGAGGCTGGCCGTTGTCGGCGGTGATGCATAGCTGCAGCATTTCTCCCAGCTGCGGCGCGGCGGCGCTGCCATAGACCAGGTACACCCGATAGTTGAGGGTGGCGCCCGGGTTGACTGCATAGTCGGCCCAGCGAAACTTCTGCAATGGCGCCTGGTTGCTGGGCGTGGCGTTGTACTGGGGGAAGGTGTGCGTCTTGCCGGGGAAAGTCAGGCTATTGAACAGGAACAGCCAGGGTTTGCTACCGGTCTGTTTTTCGATGGCGAAACCCAGCAAGCCCCGGCGGCGACTGGCATCCAGGTCCATGGCCAGGAGCACGCCATTGGTGCCGGCGTAGGCCTTGACCCGAAAATCGTCCTTGTCGTTGTGCACCAGTACCCGCATGGCGTCGCTCCCCTTGATTGGCGCAGGCAGTGTAGCCGCTGCACCGGCTGTGCATGGCTCGATACGAGCCCTTGGAGCAACAGGTATATCGCGCTACCAAGCCTTGCGGCCGCTGCGCACCCGTACGCAGCCTCGCCAGCTCGGCACGAGCCACAGGGTTTGGGACGCTACCGGTCGATATGGTGGTAGTCGGCGCCCAGGCGTTGCGCCAGTTCCCGGGCGCGACCGAGGCGGATCGGGCTGCGCTCGATATCCAGCAACAGGGTTGGACAATGCAGAGGGGCGACCGACGGCAAGGTTTTCAGGCGCCCGTCGGTGATCAGCAACACCCGCTGCTGCTCCGCCGGCCAGCGCCGTTGCCGCTGCTCCAACCACTGCCGGGCCTCGGCCAGGGCCTGGGGCAATGGCGTACCACCGCCGGCGCCCAGGCCATCGAGCCAGTGGCGCAGGTCCTTGGAAGCCTTGAGCCCCTGGACCTGCCAGCGGGGCGCACGACCGCTGGCGGTGAGCAAGGCCAGGCGCGCCCGTTGCCGGTAGGCATCGTCGAACAGTTGCGCCAGCAGGCCCTTGGCATCGCTCAGGGCATCGTGCCGGCGAGTCGAGGCCGAGGCGTCGACGATCACCAGCCACAACTCATGGGGCGTGCGACTGCGCAGTTGCCACAACAGGTCCTCGACCAGGCGTGGGCGTCCCTTGAGCAAGGTGCCTGGCCAGTTGATGCGACCGCAACTCGCCGCCCGGCTGCGACCTTGTCGTCCCTGGTCCAGGCGCCCCGGCCGGGGCTTGGCATCCGCCCCCAGGCCAGAGCGGGAACGGATGCCTAGGGCTTTTTTGGCCAGCTGGGCACTTCGCGCCGGACGCCGGTGGGCAGTGCCTGGGCCGGCATGTCACCCCATTGGCCCGCGCCTTCGCTGGCCTCGCGCTGCGCCCCGGACTGCTGCGGTACCGGCGACTGGGGCTGCTGCGCCGGTGCGGCAGGCGCCTGCCCACGGCGATGGCGCAAGGCGAATTCCGCCACCGCGTCGATATCGTCCTCGGTGATGGCCGAAGCGCCACGCCAGGCGGCATGGGCCCGGGCGGCCCGCAACCAGACCAGGTCGGCACGCAGGCCATCGACCCCGGCAGCGAAGCAACGCTCGGTGATCTGCGCCAGGGCCTGGTCATCCAGGGCGATACCTTCCAGCAGCGTCCGCGCCTGCTGGCAGCGCTGGCGCAGTTCGGCCTGGGCCTGGGCCCATTGGTTGCAGAACCCCTGCGGGTCGCTATCGAAATCCAGGCGCCGGCGGATGATCTGCCCGCGCTCCTGGGGCAGGACCTGGCCGTTCAAGGCCACGTTGAGACCGAAGCGGTCCAGCAGTTGCGGGCGCAACTCACCCTCCTCCGGGTTCATGGTGCCGATCAGCACGAACTTCGCCGAATGCCGATGGGAAATGCCATCGCGCTCGATGAGATTGGTGCCACTGGCCGCCACATCCAGCAGCAAGTCCACCAGGTGATCGGGCAGCAGGTTGACCTCATCGACATACAACACCCCGCCGTCGGCCTTGGCCAGAACGCCCGGGGAGAACTGCGCCCGCCCCTCACCCAGGGCTGCATCCAGGTCCAGGGTACCCACCAGCCGCTCTTCGCTGGCCCCCAGGGGCAAGGTGACGAACTGCCCGCTGGCCAGCAAATCCGCCAGTCCCCGGGCCAGGGTCGACTTGGCCATGCCCCGTGGCCCCTCGATCAACACGCCACCGATCTTCGGGTCGATGGCGGTCAGGCACAGGGCCAGCTTCAAGGCATCGGCGCCGACCACGGCCGACAAGGGGAAATGCGGGGTGTCGCTCATCTGGGGTTCTCGCTTGGGTCTGGGTGTCCCGAAGGACGATTTCGCGAGCCGTCTCGCGATCGAGTGCGCAGCATTCGCCGCCTCAGGGCACCTCTAAAAACGTAGGCGAGGCAGTCAGCGCAAGGCAAAAACAGGCGAAAAAGCGCCGTTTACAAGGGGTCAATGTGTATTTTGACCGGGCTGGCGCACCAGCCTGTTTTTAACGCAGCGATGACAACGCAGGTAGTTTTTAAAGGTGCCCTCAGGAGTCTTCTTCTATATCCAGCAGCAGATGTTCCAGGGCCTCGCGATAGGCTCCGGGCTCCTGCCACAGGCCGCGCTGCTGGGCCTCCAGCAAACGCTCGGTCATATCGCGCAAGGCGTGGGGATTATGCTGGCGAACGAACTCGCGGGTCGAGTCGTCCAGCAGGTAGGCATCGGCCAGCAAGGCGTACTGGTGGTCGTCGATCAGTTCGGTGGTGGCATCGAAGGCGAACAGGTTGTCCAGGGTCGCGGCCATTTCGAAAGCCCCCTTGTAACCGTGGCGCTTGACCCCCTCGATCCATTTCGGGTTGACCGCCCGGGAACGGATCACCCGGTTGAGCTCTTCCTTGAGGCTGCGGATCTTCGGCAGGTCGGGCTGGCTGTGATCGCCGTGGTAGCTGGCGACCTTGGCCCCGCCCAGGCTCTCCACCGCCGCCAGCATGCCGCCCTGGAACTGGTAATAGTCGTTGGAATCCAGCAGGTCGTGCTCGCGGTTGTCCTGGTTCTGCACCACCGCCTGGACCCGCCCCAGGCGAGCGGCGAACTGCTCGCGGGCGGCGGTGCCTTCATCGCTGCCGCCGTAGGCGTAGCCGCCCCAGTTGAGGTAGACCTCGGCCAGGTCCTCGCGGCTCTGCCACAACCGGCCATCGATGGCGCCCTGGACCCCGGCACCATAGGCCCCGGGCTTGGCCCCGAAAACCCGCCAGCCGGCCTGGCGCGCCGCCGCTTCCGGGTCCAGGCCGCTAGCCTCCAAGGCTTCGCGTTCGGCACGGACCCTGGCCGCCAGGGGGTTCATGTCGGCCGGCTCGTCCAGGGCCGCCACCGCCTGCACCGCCGCGTCGAACAGGCGGATGAGGTTGGCGAAGGCATCGCGGAAGAACCCGGAAATCCGCAAGGTCACATCGACCCGGGGCCGATCCAGCAGGCTCAGGGGCAGGATCTCGAAGTCGTCGACCCGCTGACTGCCAGTGGCCCAGACGGGCCGCACGCCCATCAGCGCCATGGCCTGGGCGATATCGTCGCCACCGGTGCGCATGGTGGCCGTGCCCCAGACCGACAGGCCCAGTTGCAGCAGGTGATCGCCGTGATCCTGCAGGTGGCGCTCGAGGATCAGGTTGGCCGACTGGAAACCGATGCGCCAGGCAGTGGTGGTGGGCAGGTTGCGCACATCCACCGAATAGAAATTGCGCCCGGTGGGCAGCACGTCCAGACGTCCGCGACTGGGCGCACCGCTGGGGCCCGCCGGCACGAAGCGGCCTTGCAGGGCATCGAGCAGGCCGCGCATCTCCGCCGGGCCGCAGGCATCCAGGCGCGGCGCCACTACCTCGCGCAAGCCCTCGATGATGCTGCGCACCGGCTGCCAGCCGGCTTCGTCCAGTTGTGCCACCGGGCCTTGCAAGGCCACCTCGATCAGGCGCCCGGCGTAGATTTCCAGGCGCTCGCGCACATCCCCGGCGGTACGCCACAAGGCATCGCTGAGCTGTTGCAGGGCCTGCGGCCGCCGCCCGGTCCAGGGCTCGGCCAGGGCGCAGTCCAGCGGGTCGAACCCCAGCTCGAAGGCCTTGGCCAGGGCCCGCAACAGGCTGGCGTGGGCGCCCTTGCCGTCGCCCCGGGGGATGCGCAGCAGGGCCAGCAACGTATCGATGCGCAAGCGCCCTTCTGGCGACTCGCCGAACACATGCAGGCCGTCGCGGATCTGCGATTCCTTGAGATCGCACAGGTAGGTGTCCAGCCGTGGCAGCCAGAGCGCCGCATCGGCTTCGCCTTCCAGTGGTCCGTCCAGTTGCAGCTCGCGGTCGATCTGGGTCTCGCGCACCAGGCGCAGGATGTCCCGTTGCAGCTCCCGGGCGCGGCGCGGGTCGAGCAACTGGGCCTCGTAATACTCGTCGGCCAGCAGCTCCAGGTTACGCAGCGGGCCATAGGTTTCGGCGCGGGTCAGGGGCGGCATCAGGTGATCGATGATCACCGCCTGGGTCCGGCGCTTGGCCTGGGCGCCCTCCCCTGGGTCGTTGACGATGAACGGGTAGATGTTCGGCAGCGGCCCCAGCAAGGCGTCCGGCCAGCACTGGGCCGACAGGCCGACACCCTTGCCCGGCAGCCACTCGAGGTTGCCGTGCTTGCCGACGTGGATCACTGCGTGGACGCCGTAGACCTGGCGCAGCCAGAAATAGAACGCCAGGTAGGCATGGGGCGGCACCAGGTCCGGGTCGTGGTACACCGCGCTGGGGTCGACCTGGTAACCCCGGGCCGGCTGGATGCCGATGAAAGTCAGGCCCAGGCGCAGGCCAGCGACCATCAGCCGCCCGTTGCGGAACATCGGGTCCTGCTCCGGGGCGCCCCAGCGCTCCAGCACCGCTTGGCGGTTGGCCTCGGGCAATGCCTGGAACAGGCGCTGGTAATCGTCCAGGGCCAGGCTCTGCTGGCAAGGGCGCAGGTCGAGGCTGTCCAGATCGTTGCTGACGCCACCGAGCAATTGCTGGATCAGCTCGGTGCCGCTGGCCGGCAGCTCGTCAGGCAGCGGATAACCCTCGGCCTGCAAGGCCTTGAGAATGTTCAGCGCCGCCGCCGGGGTATCCAGACCCACACCGTTGCCGATGCGCCCGTCGCGGGTCGGGTAGTTGGCCAGGACCAGGGCGATGCGTTTTTGGTGGTTGTCCAGGCGTCCCAGCTCGACCCAATGGCTTGCCAGCCGGGCGACGAAGTCCATGCGCTCGGGCTGGCCGCGGTAGCAGACCACGTCCGACTGGCTGCGCTCGCTGCGCCAGGCCAGGTCCTTGAAGCTGATGGGGCGGCTGATGATGCGTCCATCCAGTTCGGGCAAGGCGATGTGCATGGCCAGGTCCCGTGGGCCCAGGCCTTGTTCGCTGGCCTGCCAGCCCGGCTCGTTGTCCTGGGCGCAGATGGCCTGGATCACCGGGATATCGCGGCGAAACGGCCGCAGGTGTGGCGCCTCGGGGCTGGACTGGGCAAAACCGGTGGTGTTGAGGATCACTCCGGCGCCGGTCTCATCCAGCCAGTCTTCCACCTGCGCCAGGCAGCCGGGCTCCTTGAGGCTGGCCACGGCGATCGGCAAGGGGTTGAGACCGGCAGCCGCAAGGCGCTGGCAGAACAGGTCGATGAATGCGGTGTTGGCCGCCTGCAAGTGCGAGCGATAGAACAGCAGCGCCGCCACCGCCTGGCCGGGCTGCCAGTGGGCCTGCCAATCCGCCAGACTGGCCTGGCTCCTGGCCGGGTGATAGAGCGCGGTGCGCGGCAGCACCTGCGGTTCGCTCCAGGGGTAGTCGCGCCCCAGCAAGCCGCTCAGGCAGCGGTAGAAATTCAACGCGTTTTCTCGCCCGCCCTGGCGCAGGAACTGCCACAGGCGGTCGCGCTCCACGGCCGACACCGTGCTCAGGTCGCTGAGCTCCGGGTCGGGCCGGTCGTCCCCTGGCACCAGGATCAGTTGCACCCCGCGCCGGGACAGCTCCACCAATTGCTCGACGCCATAACGCCAGTAGGCGATGCCGCCGTGCAGGGAAATCAGGATGACCCTGGCATGGCGCAGCACCTGGTCGACGTACAGGTCCACCGAGGCGTGGTTCTGCACCTGCATCGGGTTGGCCAGGCGAAAACTGGGGTAGTCCACTGGCAGCTGCTCGGCGGCCTCGGCCAGCAGCGCCAGGCTGGAGTCGCCGCTGCACAGGATCACCAGCTCGGCGGGGGTTTGTCCAAGGTCGGCGATGTTGTCATCCGACACGAATCCGCCGGGCTGGGTCCTGAGCAGGTGCATGGGTCAGGCGCCCAGGGCGGCGCGCAGTTGCGCTTCCAGCTGGGTTGCGTCCAGTTCCTGGCCGATCAGCACCAGGCGGGTGATACGCTTTTCATCGGCGCCCCACTTGCGGTCGAAGTGCTTGTCGAAACGGGTACCTACGCCCTGGAGCAGCAGGCGCATCGGCTTGCCGGGGATTGCCGCAAAACCCTTGACCCGCAGGATGCCGTGCTTGACCACCAGTTGGGTCAGGGCATCGAGCAACAGGCTTTCGTCGGCCTCGGGCAGCTCGATGGAGATCGAGTCGAAGGCGTCGTGGTCATGGTCGTCATGATCGTCGCTGTCATGGTGATGGTCGTGATGACTGTGGCGGCTGTCGATGTGCTCCTCGGAGCCGGCACCCACGCCCAGCAGCACGTCCAGGGGCAGGCGCCCGCTGCTGGCCTCGATCACCTTGACCGCCGGCGGTAGCTCCTCGGCCACTTCCAGGCGGACCTTGGCCAGGTCGGCCGGATCGATCAGGTCGGTCTTGTTGAGAATCACCAGGTCGGCGCTGGACAGCTGGTCGGCGAACAGCTCGTGCAGCGGCGACTCATGGTCCAGGTTGGGGTCGAGCTTGCGCTGGGCGTCCACCTGGTCCGGGAAGGCGGCGAAGGTGCCGGCGGCCACGGCCGGGCTGTCGACCACGGTGATCACCGCATCGACGGTGCAGGCGCTGCGGATTTCCGGCCACTGGAAGGCTTGCACCAGGGGCTTGGGCAGGGCCAGGCCGCTGGTTTCGATGAGGATATGGTCCAGGTCGCCACGACGGGCCACCAGTTCGCGCATCACCGGGAAGAACTCCTCCTGCACGGTGCAGCACAGGCAGCCGTTGGCCAGCTCATAGACCCGGCCACTGGCTTCTTCTTCGGTGCAGCCGATGGAACACTGCTTGAGGATCTCGCCGTCGATGCCCAGCTCGCCGAATTCATTGACGATCACCGCGATACGACGGCCCTGGGCGTTGTCCAGCATGTGCCGCAGCAAGGTGGTCTTGCCCGAGCCCAGGAAGCCGGTGACGATGGTGACGGGAAGTTTGGCCAGTGTTTTCATCGGATGCCCTTTGGCGAAGGTGGCGGGCATACGGGACGAGAGGCACGGCACAAGGCCCGCGCTGATTTCGCCACCGGATCACCCCGCCCGGTTGTAGTGAGAATCATCTTCGAGGCAGGTCTCCTGGCTGGGGGCCTGCCAGTTGGACTGACAGTTCCTGCGCCTTCCCGCCAGCGTCCTGGACGCCCATGCAGTGGCTTTGCAGAAAATCGAACCCTTCACAGTTGCGGGGGCAGCCGCGGCTTCTACCGCGTTCCCGTCTTAGCTTCGACCGCTGGCCGAAGAACCTCGAACGCGCAAGGCTACGCAGAGCGCGGAAAGCGGTCAATGTGCATGTGGCTTCGGGGTGGCTTCGGGTCGCAGTTGGCGATTGACGGCGCCCCTTGCCCATGATTTGCTACACAACTTGTTACGGGTGCCCTTCACAGGGTGAAACGGGAAACCGGTGAATCACGCGCTTGCCAGCCGTGACCAGTCCGGTGCTGCCCCCGCAACGGTAAGCGAGCGAAGTGTCAGATCCACTGTGCCCCGGGCATGGGAAGGCGACACTTGTCGGCAGGGCACGAAACCGCCCCAGCCCCTCGCGAGCCCGGAGACCGGCCCGCAATACACGAATAACAAACCCGCGGTGGGCGGGCGCTGTTGCAAACCCTGCGTGAACGCCACGCGGGGTTTTCCTGCGCCGCTTCCCGCTGACAAACCAAGGGAACGCGCCATGTCGACCATCAGCAGCACCAGCCATTCCGCCAGCAGCACCACCACCCTGAGCCAGCGCCTGGTAGCCGCCATCGGCGCCTCGATCCTCGGCGCCTGCCTGGTGTACTTCGCCGGTTTCTCGCACATCGAGGCGGTACACAACGCCGCCCACGACACCCGCCACAGCGCCGCCTTCCCTTGCCACTGAGACCCGCCCCATGATCAAGCGTATCGCGCAAACCGCGGGCTTCACCGGGCTGCTGGCCGCCCTGCTGCTGACCCTGCTGCAAAGCTTCTGGGTCGCCCCGTTGATCCTGCAGGCGGAAACCTACGAGAAGGCCCCAGCCACCGAGGCAGTCCATGAACACGCCCCCGGCGCCATGGCTGGTCACGTCCACGACGAAGAAGCCTGGGAACCGGAAGACGGCTGGCAGCGAGTGCTGTCCACCACGGGCGGCAACCTGGTGGTCGCCGTCGGCTTCGCCCTGATGCTGGCAGGCCTCTACACCTTGCGCGCGCCCAGCCGCACCTCCCAGGGCCTGCTCTGGGGCCTGGCCGGTTATGCCACCTTTTGCCTGGCCCCTACCCTGGGCCTGCCACCGGAACTGCCCGGCACGGCAGCGGCCGACCTGGTACAGCGGCAGATCTGGTGGGTCGGCGCCGCTGCCTCGACCGCCGTGGGCCTGGCCCTGATCGTGTTCGCCGGCAACTGGCTGCTGAAGTTGCTGGGCGCGGCCATCATTGCCGTGCCCCATGTGATCGGAGCGCCGCAGCCGGAAGTGCACTCGATGCTGGCTCCCGAGGCGCTGGAGGCGCAGTTCAAGATCGCCTCGCAGCTGACCAACGCGGCCTTCTGGCTGGCCCTGGGCCTGATCAGCGCCTGGTTGTTCCGACGCAAGGGCGGGGACGGCTATTCGGCATGACGGCCTGGCGCGCAGGGCCGACCCTGGTGGTCGGCCTGGGCTGCCAGAAAGGCTGCCCGGCAAGCGTCCTGCGCGCCCTGTTGGACCAGGTACTGCAAGCCCATCAGCTGGATAAGGGGCAACTTCGGGCCCTGGCCAGCATCGACCTGAAACGCAGCGAACCCGGGCTGCTGCAACTGGCGGAACAACTGGCCCTGCCATTGACCTGCTTCAGCAGCAGGCAACTGGCGCCTTATGCTTCGCGCCTGAGCCACCGTTCACAGATCGCGTTCGAGCACACCGGCTGCTATGGCGTGGCGGAAAGCGCCGCCCTGGCCATGGCTGAATACCTGCAAACAGGGCCGGCACAGTTGCTGGTACCACGACAAAAAAGCGCCCAGGCAACCCTGGCCTTGGCTGTTTGCCCGTAGAACCCCGATAATCCCCGCCCTCGATCATGAGCAATCTTCATCTGAAGCCCTGCTCCGACCTCTTTTTCACAGGACACAGCCATGACCGTCTACTTCATCGGTGCCGGCCCCGGCGACCCGGATCTGATCACCGTCAAGGGCCAGCGCCTGATCCATCGCTGCCCGGTGATCATCTATGCCGGTTCGCTGGTCCCCCAGGCGGTGCTCGAAGGGCATAGCGCGGTACGGGTGATCAACAGCGCCGAATTGCACCTGGAACAGATCATCCAGGCCATCCGCGAAGCCCATGCCCAGGGCCAGGATGTGGCCCGGGTGCACTCCGGCGACCCAAGCCTGTACGGCGCCATCGGCGAGCAGATCCGCTGCCTGCAGGAGCTGGAGATTCCGTTCGAGATCGTCCCCGGGGTTACCGCCACCGCCGCCTGCGCCGCGCTGCTGGGAGCGGAGCTGACCTTGCCCGACGTCTCCCAGAGCGTGATCCTCACCCGCTATGCGGACAAGACCAGCATGCCCGCCGGGGAAGAATTCGCCAGCCTCGCGGCCCACGGCGCCACCATGGCCATCCACCTGGGGGTCAACCACATGGAGCGGATCGTCGCCGAGCTGCTCCCCCACTACGGCGCCGACTGCCCCATCGCAGTGGTGCACCGGGCCACCTGGCCGGACCAGGACTGGGTACTGGGAACCCTGGCGGACATCGCCGCCAAAGTGGCCGCCAAGGGCTTCCGGCGCACCGCGCTGATCCTGGTGGGCCGGGTGCTGGCCAGCGATGCCTTCAGTGAGTCATCGCTGTACCGCGCCGGCCACGCCCACCTCTATCGGCCCTGACGGCCTGGTTCCAGGCATAAAAAAACGGCGCTCACGGTGCGCCGTTTTTTTGTGTCGCAGCGAACGCCTTAGTAGTAGGCGTTTTCTTTCTGCGTGTGGTCGGTGACGTCGCGCACGCCCTTGAGTTCAGGGATACGCTCGAGCAGGGTGCGCTCGATACCTTCCTTCAAGGTCACGTCCGCCTGGCCGCAGCCCTGGCAGCCGCCGCCGAATTGCAGCACGGCGATGCCGTCATCGACCACGTCGATCAGGCTGACCTGGCCGCCGTGGCTGGCCAGCCCCGGATTGATCTCGGTTTGCAGGTAATAGTTGATGCGCTCGTTGATCGGGCTGTCGGCATTGACCATCGGTACCTTGGCGTTTGGAGCCTTGATAGTCAGTTGCCCACCCATGCGATCGGTGGCGTAGTCGACGACCGCATCATCGAGGAAACCTTCACTGAAGGCGTCGATGTAGGCGGTGAAGCTCTTGAGACCCAGGGCCTTGTCCTCGGGCTTTTCTTCGCCCGGCTTGCAATAGGCGATGCAAGTCTCGGCGTATTGGGTCCCTGGTTGGGTGATGAAGATGCGGATGCCGATCCCGGGAGTGTTCTGCTTGGACAGCAGATCAGCCAGATAATCGTGGGCGGCGTCGGTAATGGTTATGGCGCTCATGGTGGTTCCTCGCAGACGTGGGCGCAGTTTACGCCAATCGATGCTGCTGAAAAAGTCCTAGTGTTTTTGTCAGGATAGACCTTGGTATAAGGCATCCCCGGGACGCCAAGGGTCGGCCCGGGGCGCACGAATGCTCTAGCTCAAAGGTTTTCGTAGCGGTTCATGTCCATGACCCCCGCCTCCACCGGGTCGGTTTCCTTCAAATAGCGGGTCTGGTCGTGGAAGTACTGCCAGAACTGCGGGTGGCTGCGGCGAATCCCCCAGCGTTCGACGATCTTCTCGAAGCCCTCGGCGTCCCTGGCCTCTTGCATGGCCGCAACGAACTCAGGCACCTGGGTGGACGGGATATCGAAGATGAAATTCGGGTAGCTGCTGAGGATACCCGGGAAGATCGTCAGGGTGTCCAGGCCCGGCTGGTAACGCAGCGACTCGCCGAGCATGAAGGCCACGTTACTGTGGGCGCGGTTGCGCAGCATGCTGTAGAACTCGCGCTTGCCACCAGGCGTCTGCACCCTCAGCAAGGTAGCCTCGGGCAACTGCTCGATGACCTTGAGCCCTGCCGCCGGCCGCGACGCCAGGCGGCTCAGGGCCTGTTCGGCATCTTGCAGGGCCGGGTCGATGTTGGGCCGCGAGCAATAGGCGCTGTCACAACGGTTGATCGGGTCCGGCTTGGCATTGAGTTCGCCATAGCGGACCAGCAACTGGTTGGCAAAATCCTTTTTCGGCTCCTTCAGGTCCAGCTTCAGGGCACTGCGCTTGCTGTCGTCGATGGACTCATAATCCAGCCACATCTTGAACTTGCCGCTGTTCTGGTACCAATCGTCGAGGAAATCCTCACGGGTACCGGCGGGCATCAGGCGCAGGAAGTTCTGCTCGGCGCCGTTGCGGATCAAGTCGAAGTACAGCCGGGTCTGGGCCTGGTGCGAAACGTTGCCGAATACGTCGAAGTTCACCGCCAGCTGGTAATAAGTGCGCTCCAGCAACGGATAGTCGAACAGCCACATCGTCTGCGGAATCTCGCCGATCAGGCCCTTGGTCACCGAGGCGCTGTCGAAGTGGCGAAAGATGCTCAACAGCGCGTTGTCGTTGCCGGCCCACAGGGTCGACCAGCTGGGCGCCGGGGCCTCGGCGTAGGAGTCACGGCGCAGGGCCTCATACTCGTTGCGCTTGTCGCGGTAGGCCAACCACAGGCTGAGCACGCTGCCGACATCGTCGTTCTGCCCGGGCATCGCCAGCAAGGGCGTGGCCTGGCCACGATAGGCCGGGTCGGTGATGTACAGGTCATGCTCCGGGGCCTGGAACAGGGCCCAGAAGTTGTCGCGGATCACGTCGGTGGCGATCTGCCCGCGGCATACCGGGCCACGGATGAAGGTCCGCACGAAGTACTCGGCATTATCCAGCATGAACTGGTAGCGGGCCTTGGCCGGGATCGCCTCGAAGGTCTCGAACGGATTGGCCCGGCGTCCGGGCCCATAACCCGGCAACGCGCTGACCTGCCAATCGCCGCTGTAGAACAGGGTCTTGACCCGGGCCAGCTTCGCCGCGCCCAGCGGGTAAGTGATGTGGGTCTTGTGCACGATCACCCCCTGCACCGGCCACAGGCGGTAGTACACCTGGGTGCCCGGGTCGTCGTTGGGGCGCCGGGTATTGATCAGGTCGATGGGCTGGCCAGTGGGGGTACGCGAGCGCACCCACTGGAAGAAATGCCCAGGCTCACCGCCTTCAAAGTAGATGTGCGCCAGGAACCAATGCTCGTAGAGCCAACGCGCCACCAGGCTCTCCCGGGCGCCGGGGGCGTTGAGCAGGTTTTCCCACTGGACCACCTGCAGGCTTTCCCGGGCGCTGGGGGCCAGGGCCTGCTCGTCGATCGGTGCCCCGGAAGCCAGCCAGCGCTGTAGCGTCTGGTACTGCTGGTTGGTCAAGCCAGTGACCGCCAGGGGCATGCCTTCCTTGGGATGGGCCCCGGCATAACCGTCGAACTCGGCCGGCTGCGGGCACATGTTCTCCCGGTTCAGGCCCAGGACGATCTCACTGGGCAGCTTGGCATTGGGTTGCAGCGGCGTACGGTGCCCCAACTCCAGCATCCGCGCCATCAGCGCCGCCTGGCTGCCCTGGGCATCGAGCACCGAATAGAACCCGCGGCTCTGCCAGGCCGCCTTGCCGCTGGCATCGTAGAACAGCCGGGTCGGGGCCTGGGCCTTGCTCCGCTCACCGTCGTATACCGGCGCCTTCGAGGCGCCACGGGCAGCCCCTTCACCGCTGCCCAGGTTGAGTTGGCAGGCCGAGTCGTAGCAGGCATGGCAAGCCACGCACTTCTCGGTAAAGATCGGCTGGATGTCGCGGGTATAGGAGATCGCCGGCGCCGGACCTTGTGCCATACACAGTGAACTCAATAGCAGCAGCACGCTGCTGACGGCAAAACGATACGGCATGTCCCTGGTCCCGAAAGTAAAAACGTCGCGATTCTACCGGTCCGCTCGGCGAACCAACATGAACGATATTCATGCAAAACCTGTGCATACCGCAAAACCATGCAGGTTTGCTATGCTCCACGCCCTTCGTAATGGCCTTTCCAGGTAGTCCCCATGTCTGACCGCAGTGCTCGCCTCCACGCTCTCCAGCAAGCCCTCAAGGAGCGCATCCTGATCCTCGATGGTGGCATGGGCACCATGATCCAGAGCTACAAGCTCGAGGAGCAGGACTACCGTGGTGAACGCTTCGCCGACTGGCCCAGCGACGTCAAGGGCAACAACGACCTGCTGGTACTGACCCGTCCGGACGTGATCGGCGCCATCGAGAAAGCCTACCTGGACGCCGGGGCCGACATCCTCGAGACCAACACCTTCAACGCCACCCAGGTGTCCCAAGCCGACTACGGCATGGAGGCGCTGGTCTACGAACTGAACGTAGAAGGTGCCCGCGTGGCCCGCAAGGTCGCCGACGCGAAAACCCTGGAGACCCCGGATAAGCCGCGCTTCGTCGCCGGCGTCCTGGGCCCTACCAGCCGCACCTGCTCGATCTCCCCCGACGTCAACGATCCGGGCTATCGCAACGTCACTTTCGACGAGCTGGTGAGCAACTACACCGAGGCTACTCGCGGCCTGATCGAGGGCGGCGCCGACCTGATCCTGATCGAGACCATCTTCGACACCCTCAACGCCAAGGCGGCGATCTTTGCCGTGCAGCAGGTGTTCGAGGAGGACGACGTCGAACTGCCGATCATGATCTCCGGCACCATCACCGACGCCTCCGGCCGTACCCTGTCGGGCCAGACCACCGAGGCGTTCTGGAACTCGGTGCGCCACGCCAACCCGATCTCGGTGGGCCTGAACTGCGCCCTGGGCGCCAAGGACCTGCGCCCCTACCTGGAAGAGCTGTCGACCAAGGCCGACACCCATGTCTCGGCCCACCCCAACGCCGGCCTGCCCAACGCCTTCGGCGAATACGACGAGACCCCGGCGGAAATGGCCGCGGTGGTCGAGGAGTTCGCCGCCAGCGGCTTTCTCAACATCATCGGCGGCTGCTGCGGCACCACCCCACCGCATATCCAGGCCATCGCCGAGGCCGTGGCCAAACACAAGCCGCGGGCAATCCCGGACATTCCCAAGGCTTGCCGCCTGTCGGGCCTGGAGCCGTTCACCATCGATCGCCAGTCGTTGTTCGTCAACGTCGGCGAGCGCACCAACATCACCGGCTCCGCCAAGTTCGCCCGGCTGATCCGCGAAGAGAACTACACCGAGGCCCTGGAAGTCGCCCTGCAGCAGGTCGAGGCCGGCGCCCAGGTGATCGACATCAACATGGACGAAGGGATGCTCGACTCCCAGGCCGCCATGGTCCGCTTCCTCAACCTGATCGCCGGTGAGCCGGACATCTCCCGCGTACCGATCATGATCGACTCCTCCAAGTGGGAAGTGATCGAAGCGGGCCTCAAGTGCATCCAGGGCAAGGGCATCGTCAACTCGATCTCGATGAAGGAAGGCGTCGAGCAGTTCAAGCATCACGCGCGCCTGTGCAAGCGCTACGGCGCGGCCGTGGTGGTGATGGCCTTCGACGAGGTCGGCCAGGCCGACACCGCCGCGCGCAAGCGCGAGATCTGCCAGCGCAGCTACGACATCCTGGTCAATGAAGTGGGCTTCCCACCGGAAGACATCATCTTCGACCCGAACATCTTCGCCGTGGCCACTGGTATCGAAGAGCACAACAACTACGCCGTGGACTTCATCGAAGCCTGCGCCTACATCCGCGACCACCTGCCCTATGCCCTGTCGAGCGGCGGGGTGTCCAACGTGTCGTTCTCGTTCCGTGGCAACAACCCGGTGCGCGAGGCGATCCACTCGGTATTCCTCTACCACGCGATCCAGAACGGCCTGACCATGGGCATCGTCAACGCCGGCCAGCTGGAGATCTACGACGAGATCCCACCGGCGCTACGCGACAAGGTCGAGGACGTGGTGCTCAACCGCACCCCGGAAGGCACCGACGCCTTGCTGGCCATCGCCGACGACTACAAGGGCGGCGGCGCCAGCAAGGAAGTCGAGGACGAGGCCTGGCGTTCGCTGCCGGTGGGCAAGCGCCTGGAGCACGCGCTGGTCAAGGGCATCACCGCCCATATCGTCGAGGACACCGAGGAGTGCCGCCAGCAGTGCGCACGGCCGATCGAGGTCATCGAAGGCCCGCTGATGAGCGGCATGAACGTGGTTGGCGACCTGTTCGGCGCCGGCAAGATGTTCCTGCCCCAGGTGGTCAAGTCGGCCCGGGTGATGAAACAGGCCGTGGCCCACCTGATTCCGTTCATCGAAGCCGAGAAAGGCGACAAGCCCGAGGCCAAGGGCAAGATCCTCATGGCCACGGTCAAGGGCGACGTGCACGACATCGGCAAGAACATCGTCGGCGTGGTCCTGGGCTGCAACGGCTACGACATCGTCGACCTGGGCGTGATGGTGCCGGCGGAGAAGATCCTGCAGACCGCCCGCGATGAGAAGTGCGACATCATCGGCCTGTCCGGCCTGATCACCCCGTCGCTGGACGAGATGGTCCACGTCGCCCGCGAGATGCAGCGCCAGGATTTCCACCTGCCGTTGATGATCGGTGGCGCCACCACGTCCAAGGCCCACACCGCGGTGAAGATCGACCCCAAGTACAGCAACGACGCGGTGATCTACGTCACCGACGCCTCCCGCGCCGTGGGGGTGGCCACCCAGCTGCTGTCCAAGGAACTCAAGCCCGGCTTCGTCGACAAGACCCGCCAGGAATACGTGGAAGTGCGCGAGCGCACCGCCAACCGCAGCGCCCGCACCGAGCGCCTGAGCTACGCCCAGGCCGTGGCCGCCAAGCCGCAATATGACTGGGCGGCCTACCAGGCCACGGTCCCCTCCTTCACTGGCGTGAAGATGCTCGACAACATCGACCTGCGCGAGCTGGCCGAGTACATCGACTGGACGCCGTTCTTCATCTCCTGGGACCTGGCCGGCAAATTCCCGCGCATCCTCGAGGACGAAGTGGTGGGCGAAGCCGCCACCGCGCTGTACCAGGACGCCCGCGAAATGCTCGACAAGCTGATCGACGAGAAGCTGATCAGTGCCCGGGCGATCTTCGGTTTCTGGCCAGCCAACCAGGTTGCGCATGACGATATCGAGGTCTATGGCGAAAACGGCCAGACCCTGGCCACCCTGCACCACCTGCGCCAGCAGACCATCAAGCCCGACGGCAAGCCCAACCTGTCCCTGGCCGACTTCGTCGCGCCCAAGGACAGCGGCGTGACCGACTACATCGGCGGTTT
>MCNE01000006.1_pt1 | contig 143591 bp, 137 predicted proteins | sample 778201 | NCBI WGS metagenome assembly MCNE01 (sample SAMN04296813, study PRJNA304217) | bioreactor metagenome | isolation source: sewage enriched with benzalkonium chloride | place: Turkey: Istanbul urban wastewater treatment plant | reverse complement strand
TCCAGCCGCTCCGGTCGCCAAGGCCGAGAGCAGCAACTGGTGGTGGCCGTTCTCTTCCTCCAAGGATGAGGCCGACAAGCCGGTAGCCGATGCCAAGAAGGCCGAGCCAGCTCCAGCGGTGGCCAAGGCCGTCGACTCCGAGAGCAACTGGTGGTGGCCATTTGGCAAGAGCCAGCCCAAGCCCCTGAGCAAGGTCAACGTGGCGGACATTCCGATGCCTGACCCGAAAATCACCCAGGCCTGGCTGGACGACTACGAGCCTCGCCTGCGTGAAGCGGTGAAGGACAGCAAGCTGCAAGTGGAGCGTCGCGAGAACGTGCTGGTGGTTACCGCGCTGGTCGATGCTTCTTTCAACCCGGATCGTCCGGCCATGCTGCTGCCCGTCACCCTCGGCCCGTTCACTCGCGTGGCCAAGGCGGTGGAAGGCGACTCTAAGACTGCCGTGCTGATCCTCGGCCATGCCGACGCCACCGGCCCGACCCTGGCCAACCAGAAGTTGAGCCGTGATCGTGCCCAGTCCGTGGCCGCTATCTTCAGCCTCAGCGGCTTGAAGCAAGACCGCCTGATGCTGCGTGGCATGGGCGCGGTGATGCCGCGTGCCGCCAACGACAGCCCGCAAGGTCGCTCGCTGAACCGTCGCGTGGAAATCATGCTGACCCAGCGCAGCACCATGCTTGGCCTGCTGAGCAAGTACAACCAGCCGACGCCGTCCGAGACTGAAATGGTTGCCGTGCAGGACGCCAAGCCTCCGGTCCCAGCCCCGGCCAGCAAGAAAGCCGCTGCCGCCAAGAAGGCCCCGGCCAAGAAGCCAGCGGCCAAGAAGGCTCCGGCCAAGAAAACCGTCGCGGCTGCCAAGAACCCTACGGCCACCGCCCAGGCCAAGAACTGATTTGCAGGATAAGGAAGCAGCATGACTCAGTCTCTGGCTGATATGCGCCGCGACTATACCCGTGACGGCTTGTCCGAGGCCCAGGCCCCGGTCGAGCCCCTCGCGTTGTTCCACCAGTGGTTTGCCGATGCGGTGAAAACCGAGCAGCCACCGGTGGAGGCCAATGCGATGACCCTGGCGACCGTCGATGCCGACGGCCGTCCCCACTGCCGGGTCCTGCTGCTCAAGGGATTGGACGAACAGGGTTTTACCTTCTTCACCAACTACGACAGCGCGAAGGGACAGCAACTGGCTGCACGGCCCTTTGCCGCCATGACCTTCTTCTGGCCGACCCTGGAGCGCCAGGTACGGATCGAGGGGCGGGTAGCGAAGGTCAGTGCGCAGGAATCGGATGCCTATTACCAGGTGCGTCCCCTGGGAAGTCGCCTGGGAGCCTGGGCATCACCGCAGAGCCGGGTGATTGCCGATCGTGCCGAATTGCAGGAGCTGCTCAAGGCCACCGAGGCCCGCTTCAGCGATAGCCAGCCCGATTGCCCCGAGCACTGGGGAGGCTATCGACTGGTGCCGGAACGCATCGAGTTCTGGCAGGGGCGTGCCAGTCGCCTGCATGACCGCTTGAACTACCGCCTGCAGGCCGGGGAGTGGGTCCGCGAACGCCTGGCTCCCTGAACCTTGCCGATCACTCGCCGGGATAACCGGCCGCAGCGGCCTCCAGCCATTGCGGCAGGTCCCGGCGTTTTACTTTCTGGCGCTGGGCTTCTGCCAGTCGCTGCAACATGTACTGCTTCTTCTGTTCGTCGCTGCCTGCCATGGACAGCGCCAGGTCCCGGTCTGTCCAGCGCTTGATGCGTACGTACAGCCACCAGTGGAAATACAGGCCGGCGACCGTGACCACGAAGATGATGAAGTAATCCATGGAAAATCCTTTGTTCGATAGCGTTATGCTGGAGGCTGGGGCTACCGTAGCGAGGGTGCCAGGTGCTCATTCAGCCTGTACTTGGGCTGAATGAAAGCAATTTTATCCGGGCCGCGCCGTGACAGGTGTCAAGCTGCGGAGTCTAATGATTTATTGTCCCTTGGAGTTGATCCTATGCGTAAGTCTGTTTTGCTGGTTGCGTCCTTTACCACGATGGCCATGTTGCTCGGCGGTTGCGCCTCCAACCTGACCGGTGATTCCTATTCCCGTGATGAAGCGCGTCGTGTGCAAAACGTGCGTCTGGGCACCATCGAATCCCTGCGTCCAGTGAAGATCGAAGGCACCAAGACCCCAATCGGCGGCGCTGCTGGCGCAGTGATCGGCGGTGTGGGTGGCAGCGCCATCGGCGGTGGCCGTGGCAGTATCGTCACTGCAGTCATCGGTGCTGTGGCTGGCGGCCTGCTCGGCTCGGCTACCGAAGAAGGGCTGACCCGTACCCAGGGCGTGGAGATCACCGTGCGTGAAGACGACGGCAGCATGCGCGCCTATGTACAACAAGTTCAGGAAAACGAAGTGTTCCGTGTTGGCGACCGCGTTCGCATCATGACCGTCAACGGCACCAGTCGTGTAACTCGCTGATTTTCCATCAGCCAAACAAAACCCCGGCCAGGCGACTGACCGGGGTTTTGTTTTTTAAGCCAGGGCTCCTTGGGATATCAAGAGGCTACTGGATTGCTCTTGCGGCTGGCGGCAGCCGTCACGGCATAACCGATCAGCGCGGCCAGCAGTGAGCCGGTGAGAATACCCATGCGATCCATGCCCGCGTATTCGCTGGCGCCAGGTACAAAGGCCAGGGAACCGACGAACAGGCTCATGGTGAAGCCGATTCCGCAGAGAATCGCCACACCGAACACCTGTCCCCAATTGGCGCCGGCAGGCAGTGCGGCAAGACCGGTCTTGACCGCCAGCCAGGTCAGGCCGAATACACCGACCGTCTTGCCCAGCAGCAGGCCGACGGCGATGCCCATCGGTACGAAGTGGGTGAAGCTCTCCAGCGTCACGCCGCTGAGCGACAGCCCGGCGTTGGCAAAGGCGAACAACGGCAAGATGCCGAACGACACCCAAGGGTGCAGCGCATGCTCAAGGGCCAGCAGTGGCGACGGCTCGGCGTTACGAGTGCGCAGGGGAATGCAGAAGGCCAGGGTCACGCCTGCCAGGGTGGCATGGACACCGCTCTTGAGTACGCAGACCCAGAGGATCAGGCCGATGATCATGTAGGGCCCGAGCTTCACCACGCCCATTCGGTTCATCGCGACCAGGGCGGCGATGCAAGCTGCCGCCAGCATCAGCGACAGGGTCGACAGGGCGCCTGAATAGAAGATCGCAATGATCACGATCGCCCCCAGGTCATCGATGATCGCCAGGGTCATCAAGAACAGCTTCAACGAGGTCGGTACCCGCTTGCCCAGCAGCGCCAGTACCCCGAGGGCGAAGGCGATATCGGTGGCGGTAGGAATCGCCCAGCCGCTGAGGGCTGGCGGGTTGTCGCGGTTCAGGTACCAGTAGATCAATGCCGGCACCAGCATGCCGCCAATGGCCGCAGCGCCAGGCAGGACTATCTGCGAAGGCTTGGACAACTGGCCATCGAGGACTTCCCGCTTGACCTCCAGGCCGATCAGCAGGAAGAACAGCGCCATCAGGCCATCGTTGATCCACAGCAGCAACGGCTTGGCGATCTTCAAGGCGCCCACCTGGGCAACCACCGGGGTTTCCAGGAGACCGTTGTACAGCCAGGACAACGGCGAGTTGTTGATGATCAAGGCCAGGACGGCAGCAGCGATCAACAGCAGCCCGCTGGCGGCTTCCATGGCAAAGAAACGGGTGAAAGTACTACGCAGAGGCAAGGTCGCTCTCCATTTAAAACCAGACAAAGGTGGCACACCCTAACCCGTACACTTGGTTGTTAAAACAAAAGTTATATTCTTTTTTGTTATAAGCAGGAAGCAAGCGGCCTGCTGAAAAAGTCCGCTGGCAGTTGTGTTTCCAATTGCTTCACAGCTGTACCTGTCAGGGCTGGAAGATATTTCCTAACATGTCCATCCCCGTGGCTTGCAGGGCCTTTCCCGACAACGGGAAGTGCCTTGTCGTCCCGGGCCTGGATCACCTATGCAGGGTGCATTTCATCTTCTTGCGCCGGTATGGCGTTCGATCCGCAGAGAATAGAACATGAGCGACAATCGCCAGTGGGCCCGTGAGGCCATCCGCATCATCGAAGCCGATTTCCAGCGCAGCGCCGATACTCACCTGATCCCGTTGGCGTTGCCTGGGCGTCCGGGCATCGAGCTGTACTTCAAGGACGAATCCAGCCATCCCACCGGTAGCCTCAAGCACCGCCTGGCCCGTTCGCTGTTCCTCTATGCCTTGTGCAATGGCTGGCTCAAGCCCGGGGCGCCGGTGATCGAAGCCTCCAGCGGCTCCACGGCGATTTCCGAGGCCTACTTCGCGCGACTGCTGGGCTTGCCCTTTATCGCGGTGATGCCGGCCACCACCTCCCAGGAAAAGATCGCCCAGATCGCCTTCTATGGCGGCAAGAGCCATCTGGTGCAAGACCCCACGCAGATCTACACCGAGTCCGAGCGCTTGGCCCGTGAAAGCGGCGGGCACTTCATGGACCAGTTCACCTACGCCGAACGCGCTACCGACTGGCGGGCGAACAACAACATCGCCGAGTCGATCTTCCAGCAATTGCGCTTCGAGCGTTACCCGGAGCCTGCCTGGTTGATTTCCAGCCCGGGTACTGGCGGCACCACTGCAACCCTGGGACGCTATGTGCGTTACCGCCAGCACCAGACCCGGGTGCTGTGCGCCGATGCCGAGCGCTCGGTGTTCTTCGACTACTACAACAGCGGAGATGCCAGCTTGCGCCTGGATTGCGGTTCGCGGATCGAAGGCATTGGCCGGCCCCGGGTCGAAGCCTCGTTCCTGCCCCAGGTCATCGATGCCATGGTCAAGGTCCCGGACGCCCTGTCCCTGGCGGCCATGCACTACCTGGCCCAGCGCCTCGGGCGGCGGGTCGGTGGTTCCAGCGGCACCAACCTGATCGGTGCCCTGATGGCCGCGCAGCAGATGGCATCTGCCGGCGAGGCGGGGTCGATCGTGGCGATTCTCTGTGATGGTGGCGAGCGTTATGCGACCACCTACTACGATGAGCAGTGGCTGGCGGAGCAGGGCTATGAATTGACGGCCTTGATCGAGGCAGTGGCCGCGAGCGTAGAGCAGGGGGCTGCCTTGCCTGCCAGCGTATTGCGCGCTGGTATCTGAATGATGAGGGAGCTGCACCGGCAGCTCCCTCATTCCGGCCTCAGCCTTGGATACCGAGGATGTTGCGGGCCACGGCTTCGGCGATACGGATGCCATCGACGCCGGCGGACAGGATGCCCCCGGCATAACCGGCGCCTTCACCGGCCGGGTACAGGCCCTTGAGGTTCAGGCTCTGCATCGAGGCATCGCGAGTGATGCGCAGTGGTGACGAGGTACGGGTCTCGATCCCGGTCAGCACCGCGTCATGCAGGGAGTAACCCTTGATCTGCCGCTCGAAGGCCGGCAGGGCTTCGCGGATGGCTTCGATGGCGAAGTCCGGCAGGGCCAGCGCCAGGTCACCCAGGTTTACCCCAGGCTTGTAGGACGGCTCGACGCTGCCGATGGCGGTGCTGGGCTTGCCGGCGATGAAGTCACCCACCAGCTGCGCCGGGGCCTGGTAATTGCTGCCGCCGAGGACGAAGGCGTGGGACTCCAGGCGTTCCTGGAGCTCGATACCCGCCAGCGGGCCGCCCGGATAGTCCACTTCCGGGGTGATGCCCACCACGATGCCGGAGTTGGCGTTGCGCTCGTTACGCGAGTATTGGCTCATGCCGTTGGTGACCACGCGGTTCGGCTCGCTGGTAGCCGCCACCACGGTGCCTCCCGGGCACATGCAGAAGCTGTACACCGAGCGGCCGTTCTTGGCGTGGTGCACCAGCTTGTAGTCGGCGGCGCCGAGTTTCGGGTGCCCGGCGTACTTGCCCAGGCGGGCGCTGTCGATCAGTGATTGCGGGTGCTCGATGCGGAAGCCGACCGAGAACGGCTTGGCCTCCATGAACACGCCCTTGGCGTGGAGCATGCGGAAGGTGTCGCGGGCGCTGTGGCCCAGGGCCAGGACCACATGGCGCGAATGCAACTGCTCGCCGCTTTCCAGGACCACGCCGGTCAGTTGCTCGCCGTCCACCAGCAGGTCGGTGACTTTCTGCTCGAAGCGCACTTCACCGCCCAGGGCGATGATCTCTTCGCGCATCTTCTCCACCATGCTGGTCAGGCGGAAGGTGCCGATGTGCGGCTTGTTGATGTAGAGGATCTCTTGCGGCGCGCCGGCCCGGACGAACTCAACCAGGACCTTGCGACCGTGGTGCTGGGGGTCCTTGATCTGGCTGTACAGCTTGCCGTCGGAGAAGGTTCCGGCACCGCCCTCGCCGAACTGCACGTTGGACTCGGGGTTGAGCACGCTCTTGCGCCACAGGCCCCAGGTGTCCTTGGTGCGCTGGCGCACTTCCTTGCCGCGCTCGAGGATGATCGGCTTGAAGCCCATTTGCGCCAGCAGCAGGCCGGCGAAGATCCCGCAGGGCCCGAAGCCCACTACGATCGGCCGTTCCTGGAGGTCGGCCGGGGCCTGGCCCACGACCTTGTAGCTGACATCCGGCGCCGGGTTGACGTTACGGTCGTCAGCGAACTTCTGCAGCAGGGCCGCCTCGTCGCGTACGGTGAGGTCGATGGTGTAGATGAGCAACAGTTCCGAGGACTTCTTGCGCGCGTCGTAGCTGCGCTTGAACAAGGTGAAGTCCAGCAGGTCGTCGCTGGCGATGCCCAGGCGCTGCACGATGGCGGCGCGCAGGTCTTCATCGGGGTGGTCGAGCGGCAACTTGAGTTCGGTGATTCGTAACATGACAGGGTCCGGGTAGGCGGTGCGCAACAGTGCGCCGGCTTGCTTTGCACAAACCGGCGATTATAAGCCGCAATCCACCCTTGCCGTGAGGCTAAAACGGTTGCTCGTCGAATCAGTCGTTGCGCGAGGCCCCGAAATAACCGCAACCGCGCTGGACCTGGCCATCCACCCGCAGCTCCGCGCTCAGGTGCTGGACGCTGCCGGTGACGCTATCGACGCAGCGTTGTGGTGCAACCCACAGTTCCACGCGTTGGTGGTTGGCTTCGCTGGTGAGGTTGAAGCGGCCGTCGCCCAGCTGTTCTTCCAGATAGGGCAGGGCCAGGGTCGGTTGGCCGACTCGTTCGATCATCATGCCCCGGGTGCTGACATCGACGTTCCACACCGGGTTCTTGCCACTGGCCCGCAGGATCAGGCGCTGGAAGTTGGGATCGCCGCAGGCACTGGAACGCTCGACCCGATACAACTGGCGCAGGTCCAGTTGGCCATCGCCGCTACCACTGGCAGAGAACTTGCCTCGCAGGTCGGCGAACAGCTTGCCCTGCTTTTCAGCCAGGGTCGCGGCCTCTTGCAGCACGCTGGTGCCCCCACCATCGGTGATGACGTAGCGGCGATCTTCACTGCAAGGCTTGAACAGCAACTGGCCGTCGGCGGCGCTGAGTTCGCCCTGCATCCGGGTCAGGCCGGCCATGGAAGGGGCGCTAGGCTGATCATTGAACAGGGGCAGCACCTGGCAGCCGGCAAACAGCGGCAACAAGGCAAAACAAAGCAGGGAACGGGCGGTGCGCATCATGGGGCCTCCAGGCGGAAGCCGACACGTTACGCAGCCCGACCGCTCACCACAACCCCGGATTCAGCGCTCAACCGACGTGATAGGTCTGGCCGGTCTGCAAGCCTTCCACGCTCTTGGCATAGGCCAGGCCCACGTCGGCGCCCGCTACGGGCTTGAAGCCGCGGAAGTACGGGGCGTAGCTGTCCATGGCCTCCAGCAGCACGGTGGGGCTCACGGAGTTGACGCGCAGGCCCCGCGGCAGGTCGATGGCCGCCGCGCGGACAAAGCTGTCGATGGCTCCGTTGACCAGGGCGGCCGAGGCCCCGCTGCGGATCGGGTCATGGCTCAGCACGCCGCTGGTGAACGTGAAGGAGCCTGCATCGTTGGCGTATTCGCGGCCGATCAACAGCAGGTTGACCTGGCCCATCAGTTTGTCTTGCAGGCCCAGTTGGAAATGCTCAGCGGTCATCTCCCCCAGGGGCGCGAAGGTGACGTTGCCGGCGGCGCACACCAGGGCATCGAAGCGGCCGGTCTTCTCGAACAGGGCGCGGATCGACTGGCTGTCGCTGATATCCACCTGGAAGTCGCCGCTGCTGCGGCCGATACGGACGATTTCGTGGCGCTGTGCCAGTTCCCGGTCCACCGCCGAGCCAACAGTGCCGTTGGCACCGATCAGGAGAATCTTCATGGGCTGTTCCTCGTGAGAAGGGAGATGAGGTTGCAGTCTAGAGTGGTTTTTTTCATGAATTAACGCGCTAATAGGCAACCTTTGGTTTTCTGGTGGAAACAATCCATGAGCGAGATGGATGACCTCGCGGCTTTTGCCGTATTGGTGGAGGCAGGCAGTTTCACCTTGGCGGCCCAGCGCCTGGGGTGCAGCAAGGGCCAGTTGTCCAAGCGCATCAGCGCCCTGGAGGCGCGGTTCGCAGTGGTGCTGCTGCAACGCACCACCCGCCGCCTGGACCTGACCGCCGCCGGTGCCGCGCTGCTGCCCCAGGCCCAGGCGCTGGTGGCCCAGGTGGAGCGCGCCCACCAGGCCCTGGCCCGGCTCAAGGACGATGTCGCAGGCCCGGTGCGCCTGACGGTGCCGGTGTCCCTGGGGGAAACCTTTTTCGACGGCCTGTTGCTGGAGTTCTCCCGGCAGTATCCCCAGGTGCAGATCGAACTGGACCTGAGCAATGCCTACCGCGACCTGGCCCGGGAGGGCTTCGACCTGGCGGTGCGCTCCGCGGTGGACAATGACCAGCGCCTGGTGGCCCGGCCACTGCTGGCCTGGCATGAAGTGACCTGCGCCAGTCCGGCATACCTGGAGCAATACGGTGAGCCCCGCACGCCCATGGAACTGGCCAACCATCGCTGCCTGCTCAACAGCCACTACAGCGGGCGTGAGGAATGGCTCTACCACCAGCGTCACGAGCTGTTGCGGGTGCGGGTCAACGGGCCGTTCGCCAGCAATCACTACAACCTGCTGAAAAAGGCCGCCCTGGTGGGGGCCGGTATCGCCCGGCTGCCATCCTATGTACTGCATGGCGAGCTGGCCGATGGTGGCCTGCGCTGGCTGCTGCGGGACTACCAGACCCGCAGTATGCCCATGTACCTGGTGCATCCCTACCAGGGGGGATTACCCAGGCGCACCCAGGTCCTGGCCGATTACCTGATGGACTGGTTCCGCCGCAGCGGCGAAGCCCTGGACCGCTTGTAGCCGCCTCGAGCCGATCCGCCGGCCATGGCCACACGAAGCGAGTTGGCTGTTGTGGCCGCTGCCGAGCCTGCGAGGCTGCGCCAAGGTCCGCAGGAGCTTCCAGTGCCAGCCCGGCCAAGCTCATTATTCAATCGATCCGGCTACAGGATGCAGAGTCGCTTCAATGTCCGAGTCGGCGACGCAGCAGGTGGTCGACAGACAGCACCCCAGGCCCGCGAGCCATCAGCAACAGCAGGATGGCGATCCAGGTGCCATGGGTCGGGTAGGCGTCCGGGTAGACGAACAGCTGGATCACCAGGGTCATGCCCAGCAACGCCAGGGCAGAAAAGCGCGTGGCCAGGCCGAACAGAATCAACACCGGGAAAAAATGCTCGGCAAAGGCCGCCAGGTGCGCCGCCAGTTCCGGAGCCAGTATCGGCAAGTGGTACTCGCTCTGGAACAAGGGAATGGTCGAGTCCGCCAGGTGCGGCCAACCGAACTCGAACGTCCCGGAAACCAGGTCGATAGCCAGTCCTTCGACCTTGGTCTGCCCGGATTTCCAGAACACCGCGGCAATACTGAAGCGCGCGATGAAGGCCACCAGGCTGTAGGGGATGAGTTCCAGTTTCTGGCAGGCCCGCATCAGCAGGCTGGCGATAGGGGAGTGGGTCCGGGTATTCATGATCGGTCTTCTTCTGCGGTTACAAGTCAATGAGTGCGCCGTGGCCAAGCAGCAGGCCCAGGCAACGGCCCAGGTCGAAGTCGGCTTGGGCGTCCAGGGCCTGGGCGGCGGCGACCGCCAGCGGTTGCCGGGTGCGCAGGCTGTCGGTGAAGGCCAGGCAGCCGGCATCCACGGCCAGTACCTCGACCTCCAGGGCGTTGCGTAGCACCAGGATGTGTTGTTCCCGATGCAGGTAGAACGATGGCCATTGCCGGCCATCCTGGTGCGCGGCCCACAGGCTGGCCACGGCGTAGTTCGATTGCAGACTGCGCAGCGATGGATGCAGGTGCAGGTGCAACCGGCCAAGCTGCTCCGGTCGGCTCATGGCTTCTTGCAGTTGCGTCGCTGCCAATGGCCGGGCATCGGCGGCGTGATAACTCTCGACCCGCAAGCGTTCCAGGCGGGTGATATCGCCCAGGTAGGGCAAGGAGGCGGCCGGAGTGAAGTCATCGATGAATTCGGCAAACCCCTCGCCGTAATCGTTGAGCCGTGGGGTGCTGGGAGGCTGGCGCTCGATATAGGTTCGGGCCATGGCCCTGAAAAACGCTTGGCCCACCAGTTGCTCCACCACCGGGTAGCTGTCTGCCAGGGCGTTGATCAGCGAGCCCTGCACATTGTTGCGATAGACCGCGAAGCGACTGGCCGGATCGGCGCCGTTGCTGCTGTACAGGCCCGGCGGGCAGGCCTGCCCGGTGTCCAGCAGGGCCCTGGTGAAATCAGCCTGGCTGCTCATGTGCGCTCCTTGAGCTGGCGCAGCAACGCCTCGGCCTTGCCGGCTTCGGCCTGGAGGGTGGCGAAGGGCGGAATGCGATTGTCCCTTTCGATCAGCGTGGCCATGGGGCCGATACGTTCCAGGACTTGCTGGTACAGGGCCCAGACGGCATCGTCCACCGGGGCGCCGTGGTCGTCGATCAACAGGCGATCTCCCAGCCCATCGCGGTCCTCGGCAAAGCCTGCCAGGTGGATTTCCCCTACGGCATGCAATGGCAGCGCCTGTAGGTAGGCCAGCGGCTCACGCTGGTGATTGACGCAGCAGACATGCAGGTTGTTGATGTCCAGCAAGAGGCCGCAACCGCTGCGGCGGACCACCTCGCTGATGAAGTCCGGCTCATCCAGGGTCGAGCGCTGGAACTGCAGGTAGGTGGCCGGGTTCTCCAGCAACAGCTGGCGACCCAGGCGTTGCTGTACCTGGTCGATGTGTTCGCAGACCCGTTGCAGGGTCGGTTGGTCATAGGCCAGGGGCAACAAGTCGTTGAGAAACACCGGGCCATGGCTGGACCAGGCCAGGTGCTCCGAAAAGGACTGGGGCTGGTAGCGCTCGATCAAGGCCGCCAGGCGCGCCAGGTGCTGGTTGTCCAGCGGGCCTTCGCCACCGATGGACAGGCCGACACCATGCAGCGACAGCGGGTAGTGCTCGCGAATCAGGCCCAGGTAGTGATGGAAGGGGCCGCCGTCCACCATGTAGTTCTCGGCATGGACCTCGAAGAAACCGATGTCGGGCCGTTGGCCGAGCACGTGCTTGAAGTGCTCGGTCTTGAGCCCCAGGCCAGCACGAGGCGGCAGGCTTGGCGCCAAGGCCCGAGTGTCGTCGTGGCGGTGCGGGTTCAGGGGCATGTTCATGATCGACACTCAGGCCGCGGCATCAGGACTTGGCCTTGAAGGCCGCGAGTTGGCCGAAGCCGGTGGGGGAGGTGCTGCTGGCGGTTTTCTCGCAGGTGCCCTTGGGCACCAGTTTCCAGGCGTTGGCCTGATGGTCGGTCTTCGAGGTGCCCGCGCAGGTGGTTCCAGCACCTGCCGCACAATCGTTCTTGCCCTTCATGGCGACGCCGAAGCACTTCTCCATGTCGCCCTCGGCATGGGCCGTGACCGGCAGGGCGGCGATGCTCAGGGCAGAGCCCAGCGCCAGGACCAGGGCAGTGGCGGACAGGGTACGAGGATGGCTCATGTTGTTTCTCCAGGTTTGGGTTTGGACAAGGAAGCATTTGTGCTCGCTTGTCCTACTAGAGATGGCACCTGGCGATTCGTTACAGCCCCTGGCGATTTTTTATTGGCCCCGAAAAAAAACGGCCCCGAAGGGCCGTTTCTGGTTCCGCTGGCGCTTAGCCGCCGAGATAGGCGTCGCGTACCTTGGGGTCGGTCAGCAAGGCTTCGCCGGTGCCTTGCATCACCACCCGGCCGTTTTCCAGGACATAGGCGCGATCGGCGATCTTCAGCGCCTGGTTGGCGTTCTGCTCCACCAGGAACACCGTCACGCCGTCACGGCGCAGTTGTTCGATGATGTCGAAGATCTGCTGGATGATGATCGGCGCCAGGCCCAGGGACGGTTCGTCCAGGAGCAACAGCTTGGGCTTGCTCATCAGCGCCCGGCCGATGGCGAGCATTTGCTGCTCGCCGCCGGACATGGTGCCGCCACGCTGGGTGAAGCGCTCCTTGAGCCGTGGGAACAGGTGCAGGACCTTGTCCATCTGCTCCTGGAAGTCGCCCTTGTCGGTGAAGAAACCGCCCATGGCCAGGTTTTCCTCTACCGTCAGGCGGGCGAATACCCGGCGTCCTTCGGGCACCACGGCAATGCTCTTGCGCATGATGTGCGCCGAGCTTTGCCCTACCAGTTCCTCGCCCAGGTAGCGGATGCTGCCGCTGTGGGCCTGGGGCGAACCACAGAGCGTCATCAGCAGGGTGGACTTGCCGGCGCCGTTGGCTCCGATCAGGGTGACGATCTCGCCCTGGCGGATCTCGACGTTGACGCTGTGCAACGCCTGGATCTTGCCGTAGTAGGTGGAAACGTTCTCGAACTGCAGCATTTACGCTTCCCCCAGGTAGGCTTTGATCACTTCGGGATTGTCGCGGATCTGCTCCGGCGTACCGTCGGCCAGTGGCGTGCCCTGGTTGATCACGACGATATGGTCGGAAATGCTCATGACCAGCTTCATGTCGTGCTCGATCAGCAGCACGGTGACGTTGTGCTCCTCGCGCAGCATGCTGATCAGGGCCTTGAGGTCCTCGGTCTCCTTGGGGTTGAGGCCGGCGGCCGGCTCGTCGAGCATGAGGATTCGCGGGCGAGTCATCATGCAACGGGCGATTTCCAGGCGCCGTTGCTGACCATAGGCCAGGGTCCCGGCAGGGCGGTTGGCGAACTCGCGCAGGTTGACCTTGTCCAGCCAGTAGCCGGCGTATTCCATGGCCTCGCGCTCGCTCTTGCGAAACGCCGGGGTCTTGAACAGGCCGGACAGGAAGTTGGTGTTCAAGTGGCGATGCTGGGCGATCAAGAGGTTCTCGACCGCGGTCATGTCCTTGAACAACCGCACGTTCTGGAAGGTCCGTACCACGCCCTTGCGGGCGATCTTGTGGCCGGGCAAGCCCTGGATCGGCTCGCCGTCCAGCAGGATGCTGCCGGCGCTGGGCTGGTAGAAGCCGGTGAGGCAGTTGAACACGGTGGTCTTGCCGGCGCCGTTCGGGCCGATCAGCGCCACCACTTGTTTTTCCTTGACGGTCAGGGCCACGCCGTTAACCGCCAGCAGGCCGCCAAAACGCATGGACAGGCCGGTTACTTTGAGGATCTCGCGGCTCATTTTCGCAGCTCCATGTGAGGGCGTTGCATGGGCAGCAGACCTTGGGGACGCCAGATCATCATCAGCACCATCATGGCGCCGAACATCAACATCCGGTATTCGCTGAATTCACGCATCAGTTCAGGCAGGAGGATCATCACGATCGCCGCGAGGATCACCCCCAGTTGCGAGCCCATGCCACCGAGCACCACGATGGCGAGGATGATCGCCGACTCGATGAAGGTGAAGGACTCCGGGGTCACCAGGCCCTGGCGAGCAGCGAAGAAGCTGCCGGCGAAACCGGCGAAGCAGGCACCCAGGGTGAACGCCGAGAGCTTGATCACGGTGGGGTTCAGGCCCAGGGCACGGCAGGCGATCTCGTCTTCACGCAGGGCTTCCCAGGCACGCCCGATCGGCATGCGCAGCAGGCGGTTGATCACGAACAGCGCCAACAAGGCCAGCAGCAGTGCCACCAGGTACAGGAAGATCACCTTGTTGATCGAGTTGTATTCCAGGCCGAAGAACTCATGGAAGGTCTGCAGGCCTTCTGCAGCCTTGCGCTCGAAGGTCAGGCCGAAGAAGGTCGGCTTCTCGATGTTGCTGATGCCGTTGGGGCCACCGGTGAGGTCGGTCATGTTGCGCAGCAGCAGGCGGATGATTTCACCGAAGCCCAGGGTCACGATCGCCAGGTAGTCACCGCGCAGGCGCAGCACCGGGAAGCCCAGCAGGAAGCCGAAGGTGGCCGCCATCAGGCCAGCGATCGGCAGGCAGATCCAGAAGCTCAGGCCGAAGTAGTGCGACAGCAGCGCGTAGCTGTAGGCGCCAACGGCATAGAACCCCACATAGCCCAGGTCCAGCAGGCCGGCCAGGCCTACGACGATGTTCAGGCCCAGGCCGAGCATCACGTAGATCAGGATCAGCGTGGCAATGTCCACCGCTCCCCGGGAGCCGAAGAACGGCCAGACCAGGGCGCCGACGATCAGGGCCAGGATGAGCCAGCGCTGGGTGCTCGGCAGGGTCAGGAAGTTGCTGGCCTTGGCCGGGATCAGCGGCATTTTCGGCGAGGACTTCCACATGGCGCTGACCTGGGTATGGAACAGCACCCGCAGGAACATCAGCACCGAACACACCGCAATGGTGGTGAGGATGGCCGGGCTGGTGCCGTGGACCTCCAGGTTGATGCCGACGATGCTCAGTTTCAGGCCCAGGATCGGATACGCCACGGCCCATACCAAGAGTGCGCTGAAGAGCGCTTGCTTAATATTCCTAGTCATACTTTCTCAACCTCCGGACGGCCCAGAATGCCGGTCGGCCGGAACAACAGCACCAGAACCAACAGGCCGAACGCCACGACATCCTTGTACTGGTCGCCGAACACATCGGCACCAAAGGCTTCGGCCACCCCCAGCACCAGCCCGCCGAGCATCGCGCCCGGGATACTGCCGATGCCGCCCAAGACCGCCGCCGTGAAGGCCTTCAGGCCCACCAGGAAGCCGGCGTTGGGGTTGATCACGCCATACTGCATGCTCAGCAGCACGGCGGCGATGGCCGCCAGCGCAGCACCGATCACGAAGGTCAGGGCGATGATGTTGTTGGTATTGATCCCCAGCAGGTTGGCCATCCGGATGTCCTCGGCGCAGGCACGGCAGGCGCGGCCCAGGCGAGAGCGGGAGATGAACAGGGTCAGGCCGAGCATGGCGATGAGGGTCACCACGAACACCACGATCTGCATGTAGGAGATCAGCACTTCTTGTGCGCCACCCGGCCCGATGGAAAAGCTGCCCGGGATCAGGTTGGGAATGGACTTGTCCTTGGAGTCCTGTGCCAGCAGAACGGTGTTCTGCAGGAAGATCGACATACCGATGGCGGAGATCAGCGGGATCAGGCGGTTACTGCCACGCAAGGGGCGGTAGGCGATCCGTTCGATACTGTAGCCATAGGCACTGGTGACGACGATGCTCGCGATGAAGGCTGCGGTCATCAGGAGTGGGACGCTGTCGAGTCCCATCATGGCCAGCCCCGCGATGGCGATGAACGCCACATAGGAACCGATCATGTAGACCTCGCCGTGGGCGAAGTTGATCATTCCAATGATGCCGTAGACCATCGTATAGCCGATGGCGATCAGGGCATACGTGCTGCCAACGGTCAGGCCGTTAACCAGCTGTTGGAAGAAGTGATAGATGTCAGGCATTACAACGCTCCTAAAAACCTGATACGCATTTCACTGGTGGAGTCATTTTCCCGCCCAGGCCCCGTGGGTCTGCACCCACTTCGGGCTGGACTTTGCCAGCGAACCGCTGATGACGGTTTTGAGATTTTCAGGTGGACAGGCTTCCGGATCACGGGAGCACGGCCCATAGATTCGTAAAACAAAGCCCACGGCAAGCCGTGGGCTCTATCGGCAGTCAGCCAGGCGCAGCCTTACTGGGGCGAGACTTGGGTCTTGGGCTTACCGAAGTGCCACTCGTAGACCACGAACTTGAAGTCCTTCAGGTCGCCCTTGGAGTCGAAGCTCAGGTCGCCAGTCGGGGTCTTGAAGGTACCGGCGTGGATGGCTTCAGCCACCTTGGCCGCGTCTTCGCTCTTGGCGTTGGTGATGGCGCCGGCGATGACTTCAACTGCGGAGTAGGAAGGGAATACGAAAGGACCGCTCGGGTCTTCTTTCTTGGCCTTGAAGGCGTCAGCCAGGGCGACGTTGGCCGGGTCCTGGTCGAAGGATTTCGGCAGGGTGACCAGCAAGCCCTCGGAGGACTCCTTGGCGATCTGCGAGATGGAGTCGTTGCCCACGCCCTCCGGACCCATGAACTTGGCGTTCAGGCCTTTTTCCTGGGCTTGGCGCAGGATCAGGCCCAGCTCTGGGTGGTAGCCGCCGTAGTAGACGAAATCGACGTTGGCTTGCTTGAGCTTGGCAATCAGGGAGGAGAAGTCCTTGTCGCCGGCATTGATGCCTTCGAACACCGCGACCTTGGTGCCTTTTTTCTCCAGGGTCTGCTTCACGGCGGTGGCGATGCCTTCACCGTACTGCTGCTTGTCGTGGAGCACGGCGACGATCTTGGGCTTCACGTGGTCGGCGATGTAGTTGCCGGCGGCCGGGCCCTGGGCGCTGTCCAGGCCGATGGTGCGGAACACCATCTTGTAGCCACGGGAGGTGATGTCCGGGCTGGTGGCGGCGGGGGTGATCATGACCACGCCTTCATCTTCATAGATGTCGGAGGCTGGTTGAGTGGAGCTGGAGCAGAGGTGGCCGACGACAAACTTGACGCCGTCGTTGACTACCTTGTTGGCGACTGCGACGGCTTGCTTTGGATCGCAGGCGTCGTCGTATTCGACGGCTTCGAGTTTCTTGCCGTTGACGCCGCCCTTGGCGTTGATCTGTTCAATGGCCATCTTGGCACCACTGAACTGCATGTCTCCGTACTGTGCTACAGGGCCGGTTTTGGGGCCGGCGATACCGATCTTGATGGTGTCAGCTGCGAACGAATGGCCGGCAACACCTGCCAGGACCATAGCGGCAAACAGTTTGGAAATCTGCTTAGTAGCCTTATTCATAGTGCTCCACTCTTACTGTTGTAATTTTTATAGTTCCGGCGGCCTTGAGTCGCAGAACCGAGTCAGATATCGCGATATCCCTCGGAAATGTCCCTGGCAACTGTACCGGTACAGTGTAGTGCGCCGGTCGTTCGCTTGAAAAGCTGGCTGCTGGGGGCAAAAACGCGGAATGTCGCTTGCTTGAAAGAAAAAGACAGATTTGCGGCGTGGCTTTCGCAACGAATCGGCGTCAATCCCTGGCGCTTCTGAGCTTCTCGATCTTTGACGCTTTTGCTTCTGGGTTTTTCTGCCAGGGCACCGACGTTATGATTGCGCCGATTTCTTTTCTGGACAGTCCCATGACTCAAGAACCTAGCACCCTCTATGCCAAGCTGCTTGGTGAGACCGCATCGATCAGTTGGAAGGAACTGGAACCGTTCTTCGCCAAGGGTGCCCTATTGTGGGTCGATGCCGACCTGGATCTGATCGAAGCCGCCCAGGCGGTGGCCGAGAATCAGGCGGAAAAAGTGGCGGCCTGGTTGGCCGAAGGGAAGGTTGAAAAGCTGTCTGCGACGCGGGCATCCGATCTATTGGAGCGTGATCCGACGCTGTGGGCGGTGGTGGTATCGCCCTGGATCCTGACCCAGGAACGAGCGTCGAGCTGAGGCTGTGCGCCGATCTGGTGCGTGCTTTTGTCGGACAAAAGTGTGTAGCCGAGTAACCGTGAATCCAGTGATGGCATCTTGCCGTAGAGAAACGCCCCACCCGTTATTCGGCCAGGGTGACGTTCACGGAATGGGAACAGTTTCAAGCCCAGCCGACGGGCTGCTCAATTGTTGTGCAACCTGAACATGCCAGCCGGCCTTGAGCGATTCATTCGCTGGCTCGCCGGCTCGTGCGTCACCGAGGCTGCTGCCTCGGTTCGTAGTGGAGCCGGCGGGCTGGCGAGGCCTCAATAGGCGGTCTTGCCGGTGTGGCTATTCAGGGAGATGACCCGGGTCTTGCCGATGCGATGACGGTAGATTTCCCGCAGGTACTTGATGGCCTTCTTCACGCAATCCCGGGATAGGCGGATGTCATTGATCGAGACGAACTTGTCCTTGTCGTTGATCAGTTCGCGGTACTTCTTCTCGTACATCGGCTTGATCGCATACCAGTTGGTATCCAGGATCTTCGCCGGGTTCTCGAACTCGTTGAGCAAGTCGTCGATACGGTCTTCTTCGAAGTGGTCGCTGGTGATGAAATCCAGGACGGAATTGTCCAGGGTGTCGTCGAAGCGGTACGGATTGCGTGCGAAGCAGCGCTTGATGAAGGCCACGATCAGGGTCAGGAAGTCATCCGACAGGCAGGGGCTCTTGGCGATCAGGGTGGTCAGCGACAAGTTGGCCGAGGCGCCGATCACCAACGCGTAGCGCTTGAGCGTGGTGTTGGGGAACAGGCTGTTGAGGTGGGTCTTGAGCCGGTTCAGGTCCATGTAGGACAGCTTGTAGTCCTTGGGCAGCGAGACGATGGACACCACCGACGAGCAGTTCTTGAAGAAGTGCAGGTCGTGCAGCGCCGCGGCGTCGAAGCCCGAGGCCTTGTATTGCTCCAGTGCCGCGCGATAGCGCTTGGACTCTATGGGCAGCAGGCTGATGCCCTCGATGGCCTGGGTCTGCTTGTTGAAGTGCGGCAGGTCGATGGAGCGGAAGAACAGGTCGTCGATGTTCAGGCGCTGCGGCTCTTTCTCGAACACCTTGAACTTGTCGCCGGTGGGCACCGGTTGCTCGGGCACCACGGACTCGGCATAGGCGATCGCCACCGGGCCGGCTAGGCTCATGAACAGGTCGTTGGCATCCAGGCGGATGGTCTCGCCGATATCGATACCGGCACGCCGGAAGTAGTTCTGGTCGTAGTCGGTGGTCACCGCCTGGGCGGTGAGGATGTTGAAGATCTGCTGGGAGATGTACTGGTTGGCGTGCTTCTCCATGGCGTTGACGTCGATGTTCTGGATGTTGCCGTCATCGCTTTCTTCGGCGTAGCGCATGATGTCGTTGGAGATCAGCATCATCGCGTTCCATGGGCGGATCCGCCCCATCACGCTGGCTTCGCTGCTGTCTTCGTTATCAAAGTTGTAGGAGAAGTCCCACTCCTCGGACAGGTACTTGCACAACAGGCGGCCGGCGTTGATGTGCAGGGCCTCGGACATCTCGCTGCGATGGTCGGAGATGTTCGGCAGCACGCAGATGCCGCTGGTGAAGATCGGCTCGAAGACGAAGGAGTGCCCGCTCTTGCTGTCGTGCTCGTCCATCGGCTTGGTGTCGAAGGTCTTGTTCATGTACGAGTACTGCTGGGCCAGGCCGAACTCCGAGGCCATGCCCGAACCCGTACCGCCACCGGCGCTGAAGATCGAGAAATACAGGCGCGACTGGTTGGCCTTGATCCCGCAGGAATCGATCAGGTACGAGTGGATCATCTTCCAGTCGGGGCTGGAGAAACGCTGGGTGTCCTTGTTGAGGATGATCTTGGCCAGGTACTGGCCGAGGATCGGTGCGTTACCGGCACCGCCAGCATGGACCTCGGAGAGGTCCATGATCTTCATCTTGCTGTAGTCGCGGATGAAGCCGCTCTTTTCACCCTTGCGGGAAAAACGGATACGGCCGGCGATGTCCTTGTCCAGGTCGCCGAGCATCACCAGCGGTTCGACCAGGAACACCGGCTTGCTGGCCTTGTTCTGTCCCAGGCGCAGGTTCTGGCGGATCCACTGGCCGGGGCTGTAGCTGCCCTCGTAGGCCTTGTCCTCATTGTTGAATTCGTTGAGGTAGAACTTGCGGGCGTTGTACACCAGCTCCGCGACGTCCAGGGCGATATTGGAGCCGCAGCGGCCCAGGCCGATCAGGCAGACCGAAGGGAACTCCTGGTCGCGGCGGTTTTCCTGCTCGTCCTCCAGGTGCGCCGGGCGCGGGAAAACGGTGTCGCGCAGGCCGTCGAGGTTGTCGAGGATGCGGTCGGTATTGGTTTCGGTGAAGTACAGGTATTGCTGGGGCGACTGAGGGCGTGAACTGGACAATGGCTTCGTATCTGAGTGGCTTGGAAGGGGAGAGGTCAGCGTCATCTCGGAAACTGCGTTGGCAGGATTATTCTTAGAAGTCATTGTGCGCCATATGCCTGGTCAGGTTGGCTCGGGGACAAGGTGTCGTCGAACCATCACGGAATGGGACCTCGTCGCTGGGTGGAGCGCGAATTTTGCCCAAGGCGCCAAAGGTTTTCTGAAAGACGCTCGGGGGAATCCTTTCCTGAATCATCATGGATCGGCCAGTATTCAATGATCTTTAATCCAATGAGGGCAATATGATGTCAGCGTTACCTTCGCTCGGTTTTGCCGGAATTGGCCTGATGGGCCTGCCAATGTGCCGGCGCCTGCTGGCTGCGGGCTATTCGCTGACGGTGTGGAACCGCGATCCGCGAAAGTGCGCACCGCTGGTGGCCGCCGGGGCGCGACAAGTTGCCGCGCCGTCGCAGCTCTGCGAGCAGGCCGACCTGGTGCTGTTGTGCCTGGCCAATACCGAGGTGGTACGCGAGGTGGTCTTTGGCGCCGCCGGCATCGCCGAGGGCGCCAGGCCTGGCCAACTGTTGCTGGACCTGTCGAGCCTGGAGCCGGCCGCTACCCGGGAAATGGCCGCCACGCTGGCCCGCGATACCGGCATGGGTTGGGTCGACGCTCCGGTGTCCGGCGGGACCCAGGGGGCGGAGGCCGGGAGCCTGGCGATCATGGTCGGTGGCGAGTCGGCAGACGTCGAGCGAGTGCGTCCGGTGCTGCTGGCCATGGGGCAGCGGGTGACACACATGGGGGCCGTGGGGGCGGGTCAGGTGACCAAGGCCTGCAACCAGATGATCGTTGCCTGCAACGCCCTGGTGATTGCTGAGGTCGTGGCCTTGGCCGAGCGATCCGGGGTCGACGCACGCTTGCTGGCCGAGGCCCTGGCAGGAGGGTTCGCCGACTCCAGGCCTTTGCAGATCCTGGCGCCGCAAATGGCCGAAAGCCGTTTCGAGCCCGTGAAGTGGCATGTGCGCACCCTGCTCAAGGACCTGGACAGCGCCGTGAAGCTGTCCCGGGAGCAGGGCGCCGCGACGCCGATCAGCGGGTTAGCTGCGCAGTTGATGCGCTTGCATGGTGGGCAAGGCTATCTGGAAAAAGATCCAGCGACTCTGGTTCGGCTATTCCGAGACCCGTCAGCGGGTTGACACCACCGGCATGGCGCTGGTCGAGCTCCTCCAGCACGGCATGCAATTCCTGCAGCGTGACCGGGCGACTGAGCAGGTAGCCCTGCAGGTAGTCGCAGCCGTAGTGCTCGAGGAATTGTTGCTGCTCCAGGGTCTCGACCCCTTCGGTGACCACCTGCAAATGCAGGGTATGGGCCATGACGATGATCGCCTGGACGATTTCCATGTCCTGGGTCGACTTGGGAATGTCCTGGATGAACGAGCGGTCGATCTTCAAGGTATTGAGTGGCAGGCGCTTGAGGTAGGCCAGGGATGAATAGCCGGTGCCGAAGTCGTCGATCGACAACGACACGCCCAGGCCGCGAATCTGCTTGAGCAATGCCAGGGTGCTGGAGATGTTGCCCATCAAGGCGTTCTCCGTGACCTCCAGCTCCAGGCGTTGCGGCGCTACCTGGGCATTGTGCAGGGCGCTTTCGATTTCTCCTGCCAGTTCCTCGCGAGTCAGGTTCAGGGCCGAGCAATTGACTGCGATCTTCAACTCGCCACGGCCGTGGTGCGAGAGGTAGGCCAGATCCTGGCAGGCCTTGCGCAGCACCCAGTTATCCAGCTCGGCGATCATGCCGTTGGCCTCGGCGATGCTGATGAAGCGATCCGGGCTCAGCAGGCCGTGCTGCGGATGTTGCCAGCGCACCAGGGCTTCGAGCTTGGTGACCCTGGCGCCCTTGAGATCGTAGATCGGCTGGTAGTACAGCTGCAGCCCCTGGTTGTCACGCAGGGCGTTACGCAGTTCCTCCTCCAGTTGCAGCTCCAGGGTGGCCCTGGTCTTGAGGCTGGAACTGAAGAAGTGCAGGTTGTTGCGACCTGCATCCTTGGATTGGTAAAGGGCCAGGTCGGCGTTCTTCAGCAGTTCCTCGCACGTCTTGCCGTCGTCGGGAAAGATACTGATGCCGATGCTGGTGGTCATCACCATGCGCCGGCCGCCCAGCTCGATCGGCTCCTTCATCTTTTGCATGATGCGATGGGCCATGTTCCGTGCCTCTTCGCGGTCATACAGGTTGATGAGGATGCAGAACTCATCGCCCCCCAGGCGCGCTACCACGTCCTCGTGATTGCGGGTGGAGTTCTTGATATGCCCGGCAATCACCTTGAGCAGTTCGTCCCCAGCATCGTGGCCGAGACTGTCGTTGATACGCTTGAAGTGGTCGATATCGAGGAACATCACCGCCAGCATGCCGCCGAAGGTGGACTTTTCCATGAGTTTTTCAGCGAACAGCTGGTTGAATCCGCGTCGGTTGATCAGGTTGGTCAGGGCGTCGTAGTGGGCCACGTGTTGCAGCGACACCCGGGCCTGGTCCAGTTGCGAGAGCAGGGTATTGACCCGGCGCAGGTCGCGTTCCTTGTGCTGCAGCTTCTTGTCCGCAAGGGCTGCGCTGATACCGCTGCCAATGATCAGCAGAATGATCACGCACAGGGTCAGCCCCAGTTGCAGGTGGCCGTTGGGCACTATCGGGCCGGGCGGGTTGCCGGCTGGCAGGACGAGGGTCATGGACCACATGCCGGTGAAGTGCATGAGTACGATGGCGCCACCCAGTACCAGGCTGCTGGCGTACTTGAGCAATTGATGGAACATTCCACTGCCGTCACGCAAGTAGCGTGAAAGCAGCAGGGCGGCGAGGCTGCAGGCGATAGCCACCAGCAGCGACAACACCATGAGCGAAGGTTCGTAGTACTGGCTGGCGACCGAGCGAATGGCCGCCATGCCCACGTAGTGCATGGCGCTGATGCCCAGGCCGATCCACAACGAGGCCAGCGCATAGCGCCATAGCGGCAACTGGGCGTGGCTCAGGGTATCCATCGCCATCCAGGCCGCGACCAGGGCGATGAACAGTGACAACAGGGTCAGGGGCAGGTCGTAGCTGATCTCGAAGGGGGCCTCGAATGCCAGCATGGCGATGAAGTGCATGGCCCAGATACCGCCAGCCAGGCAGCAGGCGCCGACCCAGCGCCACAGGCGTTGGCTGGTGGCGTGTTCGACATGGCTGACGCGCTCGGCCATGTCGAGCGTGGCGAAGCTGGCAGCGCAGGCCACCAGGTAAGCCAGGAGTACCAGCACCGGATTGTGGCTGCAATGGAGAACCACCTGCCCGCTGTCCGGAAGCTCGGTAATGAAATGCAAACCCAGCCAATCCATAGCGTGCCCATTATTGAGTCATCTGGCATTGGCGGACTCGTGCGCCAATAAGTGCTTGGAGTATAGAAGGCACCCGGTGGCTGCAATGGGCGGTGGCACTTTGGTTCTAATGATTTGCTTATTGAACCTATCGCCAATAGTGCTAAGCGCTCTCCTCGTACCAGGGCTCGTCGTTTGCCGGTTCCAGTGGGGCGAGGCCGAAGGCGGCGCGGGCTGCATCGCAATCGCCGTTGTGCTGGCCGTCGACCCAGGAGGCCTCGAATTCCCGGCACGGACTGGCGCGCTGGGCGTAGATCGAGCAGCTCACGCCTTTGCCGACCTCCCCTTCAAGGGCGATGCAGCGTGGCGACTTGCAGTCGGTGCCCAGCATCGCCACCCGGCTGGGGCTGATGCTCTGGACCAGTTCGTCGGGGACCGTTCCGCCCGAGGAGGCGCATTCGCCCCAGAAAAAAGACACACGAAAGTATGAACAGCAGGCACCGCAATTCAGACACGGACTGGCTTCGGACATAGGCGTATTCAACGGAGGAAGGTGTGGATGAGGGGGCAGGCAAGGCGGCTATTCTAGGCTTCGCATCGGCCTTGGGAAGGGGGGGCGCAAGGTATTTTTTTGACCTCTGCCAAGCCCTTGAAAAGACTAGCAAAGCCCCGGGATGCGGGGGCTGTGGCGACGTTCGAGAGACTGGCGCAGGCGCCTCTGCGAGAGCCTGGCGGGATGCCCGGGTATCAGGCTGGCGAATGATCACAGACAGGCGCGGCGCGGCTGACTAGATTGCAGTGTCCAGGCTCGTGCCTGGTCCAATAACAATAAAAGAGGTCGACCCATGGATAACTCGACTCAAGCGGCAAATGCCTGGCGCATCCTGTTCCTGTTGTTCCTGGCCAACCTGTTCAATTTCTTCGATCGCACCATCCCCGCGATCATCATCGAACCGATCCGCATGGAATGGCACTTGAGCGATTTCCAGCTGGGGATCATCGGCACCGCCTTCACCATCGTCTACGCCATCGCCGGCCTGCCCCTGGGGCGGATGGCCGATACCGGCTCGCGCAGCAAACTGATGGGTTGGGGGCTGGCGGTCTGGAGTGGGCTGACTGCGGTCAATGGCATGGTCGGCAGCTTCTGGAGCTTCCTGCTGGTGCGCATGGGCGTCGGCATCGGTGAGGCCAGCTACGCTCCGGCGGCCAACTCGCTGATCGGCGATTTGTTCCCGGCCCACCGTCGGGCCCGGGCCATGGGCATCTTCATGCTTGGCCTGCCCCTGGGCCTGTTGCTGGCCTTCTTCACCATCGGCGCCATGGTCAAGGCATTCGATAGCTGGCGCGCGCCGTTCTTCATCGCCGCGGTACCGGGCCTGTTGCTGGCGGTGTTCATGTTCTTCATTAAGGAACCCAAGCGCGGGGCAGCGGAAGCGACCAAGGTGTCCCAGGAGCGAATCGAACGGCCGATCCGCCGGGTACTGGCGATCCCGACCTTTCTCTGGCTGACCTTGGCGGGCCTGACCTTCAACTTCGCTACCTATGCCTGCAACTCGTTCCTGGTGCCGATGCTGCAGCGCTACTTCCTGATGCCCTTGCAGGAGGCGGCGGTGGCCACGGGGCTGATCGTCGGGGTAACCGGCCTGGTCGGCCTGACCCTGGGGGGATGGGTGGCCGACAAGATTCACCAGCGCGTCGCCAACGGCCGGTTGTTGTTCGCCGCCGCCAGCCTGCTGATTTCTACCCTGTGCACGGCCTGGGCCCTGCATGCGGGAAGGATCGAGATTGGCGTGTTCGTGGCGGTGTTCAGTATCGGTTGGTTGTTTGCCTACAACTTCTATACCTGCGTCTACACCGCGATCCAGGATGTGGTGGAGCCCCGTTTGCGGGCCACCGCCATGGCGCTGTTCTTCGCCGGTCTGTACCTGCTGGGGGGCGGCCTGGGGCCGGTGGTGGTGGGGGCGCTGTCCGATCACTTCGCCCATTCGGCGATGTATGCCGCCGAGGCGGGGCAGATGACCGAAGCGTTCAAGGCCATCGGCCTGCACGACGCCATGTACCTGATCCCGGTGGCGCTGCTGTTGACCTTGGTGTTCCTGCTCATGGCTTCACGCAGCTTCGTGCGTGATGCCCAGCGCATGCGCGAGGGGCTGGCGCCGGGCGAACCGGTTGGAGCGCCAGCGACCGCCTGATCGCTCCTACGGACGACGATAAAAAAGGCCCGCATGAGCGGGCCTTTTTCATGGCGGCGCAACCGGTGGTCAGCCGGCCACCAGGACCCGGATCGCTTCCAGGCGCAGGGCGGCTTTTTCGAGCATGGCCAGGCCTTGCTCGCGCTGCTTGCGCAAAGCGACCAGTTCACTGTCGCGGACGGTAGGGTTGACCGCCTGCAATGCGGTCAGGCGCGCCAGTTCTTCATCGGTATCGGCAGCCAGGCGACGCTGGGCCTCGGCCACGCGCTCGGCGTGACGGGGGGCGACCTTGGCCTCGCCGGCGTTGATCTTCGGCGCCAGCTGGTCGCGCTGGGCCTGGATGAACTTGTTGGCGCTGGCCTTGGGCACGCTTTCCAATTGGTCGTTCAGGGTTTCGAAGGCCACCCGTGGCGACAGGTCGTTACCATTGGCATCCAGCAGGCAGCGCAGGGCGGCCGGCGGCAGGTAGCGGCCCAGTTGCAGCGAGCGTGGAGCCACTACTTCGCTGACGTAGAGCAATTCCAGCAGCACGGTACCGGGCTTGAGCGCCTTGTTCTTGATCAGCGCCACGGCGGTGTTGCCCATGGACCCGGACAGCACCAGGTCCATGCCGCCCTGCACCATCGGGTGTTCCCAGGTGATGAACTGCATGTCCTCGCGGGACAGGGCCTGGCCGCGGTCGTAGGTGATGGTCACGCCTTCGTCATCGCCCAGGGGGAAGCTGGCGTCGAGCATCTTCTCGCTGGGCTTGAGGATCAGGGCGTTTTCCGAATGGTCCTCGCTGTCGATGCCGAAGGCGTCGAACAGGGTCTCCATGTAGATCGGCAGGGCGAACTGGTCATCCTGCTCGAGGATCGCTTCCACCAGGGACTCGCCTTCGCCGGCACCACCGGAGTTCAACTCCAGCAGGCGGTCGCGACCTGCGTGCAGCTCCGACTCCAGGCTCTCGCGTTCACCACGGGCTTCGTCGATCAGGGCTTGCCACTGGCCGTCGTCGGCGTTTTCCAGCAATGGCAGCAGGCGTGGGCCGAACTGGTGCTGCAGGGCGTTGCCGGTCGGGCAGGTATTGAGGAAGGCGTTAAGCGCCTCGTGGTACCACTGGAACAGGCGCTCTTGCGGGCTGGTCTCCAGGTACGGCACATGCAGCTCGATCACGTGCTTCTGGCCGATCCGGTCCAGGCGGCCGATCCGCTGTTCCAGCAGGTCCGGGTGCGAGGGCAGGTCGAACATCACCAGGTGATGGGCGAACTGGAAGTTGCGGCCTTCACTGCCGATTTCCGAACAGATCAGCACCTGGGCGCCGAACTCTTCGTCGGCGAAGTAGGCGGCGGCGCGGTCGCGCTCGAGGATGTTCATGCCTTCGTGGAAGACCGTGGCCGGGATGCCGGAACGTACGCGCAGCGCGTCTTCCAGGTCCATGGCGGTCTCGGCGTGGGCGCAGATCACCAGGACCTTGGTGCGCTTGAGCATCTTCAGTTGGTCGATCAGCCACTCGACCCGAGGGTCGAACTTCCACCAGCGCTGTTCGTCGTCGCCGGCATCGGGCTGGGCCTGGAAGCTGACTTCCGGGTACAGCTCGGCGTGTTCGCCCAGGGGCAGTTCCAGGTATTCGTCCGGGCACGGCAGCGGATAGGCGTGCAGCTTGCGCTCTGGGAAGCCCTGGACCGCGGCGCGGGTATTACGGAACAGCACGCGGCCGGTGCCGTGGCGGTCCAGCAGTTCACGTACCAGGCGTGCGCTGGCTTCGCTGTCGCCATCATTGACGGCGGCCAGCAGGGCTTCACCTTCGTTGCCGAGGAAGCCCTGGATGGTCTTGTGCGCTTCGGGAGACAGGCGACCCTGGTCCAGCAGTTCTTGCACGGCCTCGGCCACCGGCCGGTAGTTCTCGCTCTCGGCGCGGAAAGCCGCCAGATCGTGGAAACGGTTCGGGTCCAGCAGGCGCAGGCGGGCGAAGTGGCTATCCTGGCCCAGTTGTTCCGGGGTCGCAGTCAGCAGCAGCACCCCAGGGATGGTCTCGGCCAGTTGCTCGACCAGGGCGTATTCCGGGCTGGCTTGTTCTTCGTGCCAGACCAGATGGTGGGCTTCGTCCACCACCATCAGGTCCCAGCCGGCGGCGAACAGCGCGTCCTGGGCCTTTTCGTCGTCCACCAGCCATTCCAGCGCCACCAGGGCCAACTGGGTGTCTTCGAACGGGTTGCTGGCATCGCTTTCGATGAAGCGTTCTTCGTCGAACAGTGCGACCTGCAGGTTGAAGCGCCGGCGCATTTCCACCAGCCACTGGTGCTGCAGGTTCTCCGGAACCAGGATCAGCACCCGGCTGGCACGGCCCGACAGCAGCTGGCGATGGATCACCAGGCCGGCCTCGATGGTCTTGCCCAGGCCCACTTCGTCCGCCAGCAGGACCCGTGGCGCGATACGGTCGGCGACTTCACGGGCGATATGCAATTGGTGGGCGATGGGTTGGGCACGCACGCCGCCCAGGCCCCAGAGTGGCGATTGCAGCTGGCGGCTGGTGTGTTCCAGGGTGTGGTAGCGCAGCGAGAACCAGGCCAGCGGGTCGATCTGCCCGGCGAACAGGCGATCGCTGGCCAGGCGGAACTGGATGAAGTTCGACAGCTGGGTTTCCGGCAGGGTGACCGGTTCGTTCTGCCCATTGAGGCCGTGGTAGACCAGCAGGCCGTCGACGTCCTCGACTTCCTGGACGGTCATTTTCCAGCCTTCGAAGTGGGTGATGCTGTCACCCGGCGAGAACCTCACGCGAGTGAGGGGCGCATTCCGTAGCGCATACTGGCGAGTGTCGCCAGTGGCCGGATAGAGCACGGTCAGCAAGCGGCCGTCCTGTGCCAGAACGGTGCCTAGACCTAGCTCGGCTTCGCTGTCACTGATCCAGCGTTGCCCCGGTTGATACTGCTGCGCCATGCTGCCTGACTCCCGCTTTGAAAAAGCCGACTATCTTAACGGAACGTAGCTTGCAGTCCAAAGAACTCTGATTAAAACCCTTGGAGAAAAAGTAGCGTAAGCGGCGTATTCGTCGGGGCGCAGGGCACTATTGGCTGACGACTGGGTCACACTTTTGCGACCGATGGCTCAAGTCGCCCATGCCGCGGCCGACAGCCTGCCGACAGGAGACCAATAACATGTTGCCACCGATGCTCCCCTTGAGCGCCGTGCCCGTCACCTCCCAGCAGGATCCGATCCGCCAGCGACCGGATATCCCGCCTGTGGTGCCGGTGCAGGAGAGCTCCAACGAAAGCACGATCGACCTGCAAAAGCGCGATGCCGAGCAGTCGGCCCTGCTTTTGCGCGAGGAGCAGCAACGCCAGCAGGAGCGGCAACGTCGCCAGCGTGAAGAGCACGAGGACCCGGAGCAGCATCTGGCGGTGCCCGGCGACGAGTTGAATGCTGACAACACGGTGCCGGTGGTGCCATTGATCGAAGATGCCCCGCGTCAGGGGTTGTGGGTCGACGTCGAGGTCTGACTCCCGGGGCCGCAAGCGGCCCGTTCCCGAAGCGCTTGCAGCAGGCGCTCGATTTCTTCCTCGCCGGTCAAGTGGCTCAGGGCGATCCGCGCAATGCTGGTCAGGCCGCGGGCCTGCATGTCCAGCGGGGTGTAGGCCACGCCGTTGGCTCCGATATTGATGCCCTGGCGCGCCAGCTGTGCCTTGAGGGCAAAACTGTCCCAACCTGCCAGCGTGAAGGCGATCAACCCCGATTGCTGCCCAGGTGTGCCCAGGTCCTGGCGTTGCAGGCCGGGGATGCGGTCCAGGGCCGGGCGCAGCCGGTCGCTGAGGTCTCGGATGCGCTGGTGGATGGCCGCGATGCCGATCGCGTTGAGTTCCTGCAGGGCATTGGCCAGTCCGGCCAGCAGTACTTGTGACATCTCGCTGGTTTCAAAGCGCCTGGCATCGCCACGCAGGCTGAAGCCTTGCCCATTCCAGGGGGCCGACAGCACATCCCGGGGCTGGGGTTGCAAGCGTTCGAGGAAGCCAGGCCTGATATAGAGCAGTGCAGTGCCCCGTGGGCCGCGCAGGTACTTGCGTCCAGCGCCCTTGAGCACGTCGCAGCCCAGGGCCTGGACATCGCAGGGTATCTGCCCCAGGGCCTGCCCGGCATCGATGAAGTAGGGAATGCGCCAGCGGCGCGCCACCTGGCCAATGGCAGCCGCCGGATTGATCAGGCCGCCATTGGCCGGAAGCCAGGTGAGGGCGATCAGCCGGACCCGGGCATCGAGCATGGACTCCAATGCCGACACCGATACCGCGCCATGGCTGTCGCAGGGAATCACCTCCAGTTGGGCGCCGGCCGCCACGGCACTGGCCATGCAGGCCAGGTTGCCGCCCCATTCATGTCGTCCCACGAGGATTCGATCGCCGGGTTGCCAGCGGGGCAGGGCGCTGAAGGCCATGCCCCAGGCAGCCGAGCCACTGCTGGTCAAGGCGATGGCGGTAGTTGAAGTATTGAGCAGGCGGGCTGCGGCCTGGCGGGCTTGTTCCGACCAGTCTGTAGCCGTTGCGGCCTCCATCGGCCCTGCATGGGCCTCGTGTTGCAGTTGCCCAAGCATGGCATCCAGGGTGCCCTGGCTGGGTAGCGACGCTCCGGCGTGGTTGAAGTGGCAGACCCGGGCGCAGCCAGGGGTCGCCTGGCGCAAACGAGCGAGGTGCCCCGGGTCCAGATTGTTCATGGCCTGAGCTCGAAGATCGCGTCCACTTCTACGGCAACACCGGCCGGCAAGCTGGCCACTCCAACGGCGGTACGGGCATGCCGCCCTTTCTCCCCGAGGGCGTTGACCAGCAGGTTGGAGGCGCCATTGGCCACGGTGCTGTGGTCCTGGAAGTCGCCGCTGGCGGCAATGAAGACGCCCAGCCGGTCGATGCGTTGCAGTTGTGCCAAGTCATCGTCCAGGGCCGCCCCCAGTTGGGCCAGCAAGCCCAGTGCGGCCAGCTCGGCAGCCTCGGCGCCCTGTTCCGGCGAGAGGCTTTCGCCAAGCCGCCCGAGCAGGACCGGGCGGCCCTGTTGCAGGGGAATCTGCCCGGAAATGAACAGCAGGTTCTGGCTGCGCACCTGGTTGAGGTAGTTGGCGGCGGGCTGGCTGGGTTCAGGCAGTTCCAGGCCCAGTTGTCGTATGCGCTGCTTGAGTGAGTCGTGCATGGTCGGTCCTCGAGTGGAAGGCTGGCAGCTTCGGCCTTCGCTCCAGGATCGACAAACGGATAGATCTAATCCGACGTATCTATATTTCTCATGGGTGCCTGTCCCGATAACCATTGGGCGAAACACTGCGCCGCCGGATTCAGCCGATCTTCGGCGCTGACCAGCCAGTAGCCGATCTGGCTTTCCAGGGCGGGCAGGTCGAACGCATCTACCAGGCTGCCCTGGGCCAGGTGGCGCTGGATCAGTTGGCGGCGCCCCATGGCGATGCCCTGGCCGGCTACCGCAGCTTCCACCACGATGTTGTAGTCGTGCAGCATCACCTGCGGGTGCGGGGCGAGGTTGACGCCGTACCTGGCGCTCCAGTCGTCCCATTCAAAGGGCTGGTGGGAGCGGGACATCAACAGCGGTGCCTGAGCCAGGGTGGTGGCCTTGAGTTCAGGGCTGCAGACGGGAGACAACTGCTCGGCGAGAAAACGTGTGGCATGGACCTTCGGCCAGGGGCCCTTGCCGTAGCGAATGGCCAGGTCGACTTCGGCGCCGGCGACGTTCGCCAGTTCGATGGCCGGCTGCAGTTCCAGCTGGATCTCTGGATGGCGTCGGCTGAAGTCCGTCAGTCGCGGTGCCAGCCACAAGGTGGCAAAGGAGGCCAGCAGGCCCACGCGCAGGACCTGCCGGGTGCTGGGGGCGAGCAGCTCCTGGGTTGCCAGGGCGATTTGCTCCAGGGCTGGACGGATCTGTTGGTAATAGGCGGCTCCCACGGCAGTCAGGTCGATGGCCCGAGTGCGGCGGACGAACAGCGATTGGCCCAGGTAGTCCTCAAGCTTGTGGACTTGATGGCTGACTGCGCTTTGGCTCACGCACAGTTCGCGGGCGGCCTTGATAAAGCTCAGGTGGCGGGCCACGGCTTCGAAGGCGCGTAGCGCCAACAGTGGCGGCAGGTGCTTGGGCATGTCCACAAAGCGTTTCCTGGGGCGGTTCCGAATGGGCCATTGTGCGGATAAAAAATCCCGGCGGCAGCGATTTTATAGCCCGGTTGCGGGTCTGATGGCTGGTCAGGGGCCGCGTCAAACCGCATTATTGATCCCATTCGCCATTGAACTTCTGTGATACCAGGCAAGCCATGAATCAAGAACCCAAGCTGATCGATCTGAATGCCGAACGCGCCAAGCGCGTACATGACCTCAATGAGAAGCGCCTGAATGAAGTACGCCAGGCTTTCGAACAGGCGATGCCCTTGGGCAAGACCAAGAAAAAGCCAAAAAACAAACCGAAAAAGCGCTGATCAGGGCGTTTTCCGTTGATATAGGTCAGTTATTCCCCCTTCCTCGTTCCCCGTCTTTGGCGTCATTGACGCCGGTCAATTTTCCCCTGCGCCTCTTTGGTTAACTTAGCTCCATCGCAACGAGGCACGAGCAGGAGGCTGGTCATGTTTTTCGACAATGTGGTGTTCGCCGGAGTGCTGACAGTCGGCCTCATGGTTTTGTTCTTCGCAGGTTTTGGATTCTTCATCTGGAAAGACGCAAACAAGCGTAAAAAACCTTAAGTCTCTCCAGAGCAACGAGCACGCAAGGCATTTTGGGCAACTTCGGTTGCCCTTTTTTTTGCCCGCGAAAAAGTGGTCCGGCATTGAATGCCAGGCATAAAAAAGGTGCGCCCTGGGGCGCACCTTTTTTCTGGCCGGGACTCGCTCGTCAGCTGCCCAGGACCTTGGAAGCGGCCCAGAACAGGCCGGCCGACAGGGCTACGGTGGCGGGCAGGGTCAGGACCCAGGCCATCAGGATGGTCTTCACCGTGCCGCTCTGCAGGCCGCTCTTGTTGGCGACCATGGTCCCGGCCACGCCGGAGGAGAGCACGTGGGTGGTGGAGACGGGCAGGCTGAACACGTTGGCCAGGCCGATCAGGCCGGCTGCGGTGATCTGCGCCGACATGCCCTGTGCATAGGTCATGCCTTGCTTGCCGATCTTCTCGCCGATGGTCTGCACCACGCGTTTCCAGCCGATCATGGTGCCCAGGCCCAGGGCCAGGGCCACGGCCAGGATCACCCAGAATGGTGCGTATTCGGTGGTGGCGGTCAGGTCCTTGCGCAGCTTGTCCAGGTCGGCCTTTTCACGGGCGGCCAGGCCAGGCAGCTTGCCGACCTTTTTCGCCGTGTCGTCCAGGCACAGCAGGTAGCGACGCACTTCGATACGGTCTTCCGGGGACAGCGAGTGGTAGTCGGAAACGCCTTTGAGGCTGCTCAGCAGGGCGCTGATGGTCGGTTCGGTCTGCTGTGGGTTGCAGCGGAACTTGCCGGGAAGGTCGTCCTTCACGCTCTTGCCCAGGGCCAGGAACTCGCCCAGGGATTCATGGTTGCGCTGGTAGAACTGGCTCAGGTGCAGGGTGGCGTCGCGGGTACGCTCGATCTGGTAGGTGGTGCTGTTGAGGTCCAGCACGAATTGCGCGGGCACGATGCCGATCAGCACCAGCATGATCAGGCCGATGCCTTTCTGGCCATCATTGGAGCCGTGGACGAAGCTTACGGCCATGGCCGAGATCACCAGTACCAGGCGGTTCCAGAACGGTGGGTGCTTCTTGTCGTCGACCTTGCGCCGTTGCTCCGGGGTCTTGTGCATCTTCGAGATCGGGCGCCACCACTTCAGGCCGATCAATACCAGCGCTGCAATAATGAAGCCGGCCATGGGCGAGAACACCAGGGATGCACCGATATCGATCGCCTTCTGCCAGTTCACGCCGTCGCCCAGGGGGATGTCGTTGAGCAGGGCATTGGCCAGGCCGACACCGAGGATCGAGCCGATCAAGGTATGAGAGCTGGAAGCCGGGATGCCGAAGTACCAGGTGCCCAGGTTCCAGGCGATGGCCGCGGCCAGCAAGGAGAAGACCATGGCCAGGCCGTGGCCGGTGTTGACGTTGATCAGCAACTCGACCGGCAGCAGATGGACGATGGCATAGGCCACGCCGACACCGCCAAGGAGTACGCCGAGGAAATTGAATACACCGGAAAAGAATACGGCCAGGTGCGGCGGCATGGCTTTGGTGTAGATAACAGTGGCAACCGCATTTGCGGTGTCATGAAAGCCGTTGATGAACTCGTAGGCGAGGACAAAAGCCAGGGCGAGCAAGAGGCTCACAAGCACCCAAGCATCCAGTCCGCTGAATAAATCGATCATGAAGGTTTTCTGACCCGGTCATAAGGGGGCGCGATTATGCCAGAAAACCCTGCTAATCAATGCACAAGGTGCTCACCGGTAACATTCTTCAACGAAAAAGCTGACCCAGGGCAGAGTTTTTTCCGATCCACACCAGAGGCCGCAACCCACTGATTTCACTGGGGGAGGGCGGGTTGAACGCAAGTCGGAGCCAGGTTTTCTCGAGGTTAAAACGTTTGTATGAAATTTCAGGGAAAGGGCTTGTCGGGTGCTGTCTCTCGCCAGGATGGAGCTAGACAGAGAGCGGCTCGGGGTGTTGAGCGTCGATGACTGGCCTGGCCGTCGAGATCATCGATCGGACCAGGAGCAAGCCCCAGGCGTGTCAGGCCGATAACGTCACGGTTGTTCGGTCTTGAGCTCTTTTTCCATCTTTTGCAGTTCTTGGCTGAAGGCTTGGTCGGCGATGCTTGCACGTTTGCGCCAAGGTTTACGTTCAGGCTCTGGTTGGGCGGCATAAAGGGTGACTTCGCCACCGTAAACTTCCTTGTAACGTTGTTCCTGGCGCTCAAGTTCCGCGCGCAGTTCGTCTTTCGTCACAGTGTTACCTAATTGAGTAAAGGTCCATCCCGGTGTAACGCATGGCTGGGTACGGCTGTAAAGAACTTGGGCATCGCCCACTAGAGCTCCTTGCTCCTGGCTCTTTCGCTCGTACCTTCTTGTTGTATGCGGCTACGCCACCGGATGAAGACAACTGTCGTAGCAACAGTGTTGTTTGTTGCAGGCGAATGAACCGAATCTATTTTAGGGTCAAGCGCTTGCATTCGGCGACCAACTAAAGCTTGAGGTCACCTGAGCGAGATATCGCAGAACTGATTCTGCACTCCACACTCGACTAGTATAGCTTTGCTAAAGAATAACTCTATGACTGAGAAGCTTAAAATAGCCAACTTTATTATGAGAGTTTTGTTACATAGAAGTGTAATGGTTGCTCAAAAAAGGAGCGCCTAGTGTCGGTTTGTACAAGTCCAAATGAAGTGAATCTACCGGTTACGGGTTACAAAAATGGCATTGCAGCGCATAGAGCTTCCACTGGCAGCGATGCGGGCCCATGAAGCAGGGATACCGTGCCCGAATCCATAGGCTACGATGAGCGCCCCATAGTTCGATAATCGCCCTGGGTCGCTGGCAAGAACTTGTACTGCATCTCCAATGCAGTTTGTAATACGGCAGAATTTCGCCGCACAGAGCCCGCCATGAACGACCAGATGCGCAACTCCTTCACCTCGGCGGCGCCGCCGATCGTAGCGTCCGCGGCGAAGAGAATTCAGGCATTTGCCGGTGATCCGGACTTCATGACCTCCCTGGCCCGGGGCCTGGCGGTGATACAGGCGTTCCAGGAGCGCAAGCGGCACCTGACGATTGCCCAGATCAGCCACCGTACGGAGATTCCCCGGGCAGCGGTGCGGCGTTGCCTGCACACCCTGATCAAGCTTGGCTATGCCACTACCGACGGGCGTACCTACTCGTTGTTGCCCAAGGTCCTGACCCTGGGCCACGCGTATCTGTCGTCCACGCCCCTGGCCGTGTCCGCGCAGCCTTACCTCGATCGCATGAGCGAGCAACTGCACGAAGCTTGCAACATGGCCACCCTGGAGGGGGATGACATCCTTTATATCGCTCGTTCGGCCACCACCCAGCGGCTGATTTCCGTCGACCTTTCGGTGGGCGGGCGGTTGCCAGCCTATTGCACCTCCATGGGTCGGATCCTGCTGGCTGCGCTGGATGACTCATCGTTGCGTGAGTACCTCGAGCGTGCCGATCTGCAAGCCAAGACCAGTCGTACCCTGCATACCCCAGAGGCCCTGCTCGAGTGTTTGCACCAGGTTCGCCAGCAGGGTTGGTGCATTGTCGATCAGGAACTGGAGCAAGGGCTGCGTTCTATCGCGGTGCCGGTGTACGACGCTTCGGGGCAGGTGCTGGCGGCGCTGAATGTCAGCACCCATGCTGCTCGGGTCAGCCATGGCGAACTGGAGCAACGTTTCCTGCCTGGCCTACTCAGCGCTAGTCGTGAGCTCAGTGCCCAGTTGTTCGCTTAAGTCGTTCGATAAACGCACGAATATGCCGTTGGTGAATTGACGCTGTTTCCCCTGGCTCTTTAATGTCGCTGCAGCGAGATGGGTGACCTGTGTTCCAGCCTGGAAATAATAACAATGAACCAGCCGCAATCCGTTGTAGGAAACTGCCTGGATGTGCAGTCCTTTATCAATAACCAGCCCTTGTCGCTGTATCAGTGGCGCGTGGTGCTGTTGTGTTTCCTGATTGTCTTCCTCGATGGCCTGGACACCGCGGCGATGGGCTTTATCGCCCCGGCGCTGTCCCTGGAATGGGGGATCGAGCGCGCCAGCCTTGGCCCAGTGATGAGCGCCGCATTGATCGGCATGGTATTCGGAGCCCTGGGCTCCGGTCCGCTGGCTGACCGTTTTGGGCGCAAGATGGTGCTGGTAGGCGCGGTGCTGCTATTTGGCGTCTTTAGCCTCGCCTCGGCCTATAGCACTAGCGTCGACCAGTTGCTGGTGCTGCGTTTTCTGACCGGGTTGGGGCTGGGGGCGGGAATGCCCAACGCCACGACGTTGCTTGCCGAGTACACCCCCGAACGCCACAAGTCGTTGTTGGTGACCGGCATGTTTTGCGGTTTCAACCTGGGCATGGCCGCTGGCGGATTCATTTCTGCCACATTGATCCCCGCCTTCGGTTGGCACAGCTTGCTGCTGGTGGGTGGCATCTTGCCGATCTTCCTGGCCCTGGTGCTGATGGTGTGGTTGCCGGAGTCGGCGCGTTACCTGGTGGTTCGCCATCATGCTCCCGACAAGGTGCGCAAGGCCCTGGCACCGATCGCTCCGTCCATGGTCCATCAGGCCGGCAGTTTCAGTGTGCCGGAACTGCAAGCGGTCAAGGCGCGCAATGTCTTGGCCGTGATCTTTGGCGCGACCAGCGGCATCGGCACCTTGCTGCTGTGGCTGACTTATTTCATGGGGCTGGTGATTGTCTACCTGCTCACCAGCTGGTTGCCCACCTTGATGCGCGACAGCGGGGCGAGCATGGAGCAGTCAGCCTTCATCGGCGCCCTGTTTCAGTTGGGGGGCGTGCTCAGTGCGGTGCTGGTGGGGTGGGCGATGGATCGCTGTGATCCGCACCGGGTCATCGGTGCCTGCTACCTGCTGGCCGGGGTCTTTGCTTATGCCGTCGGCCAGAGCCTGGGCAATATCACATTGCTCGCCACCCTGGTGCTGATCGCCGGGATGTGCGTCAACGGCGCGCAGTCGGCGATGCCATCCCTGGCCGCACGCTTCTATCCCACCCAGGGCCGGGCCACCGGAGTCTCGTGGATGCTGGGCATCGGTCGTTTCGGCGCCATCCTCGGAGCCTGGATGGGCGCGACCCTGTTGGGCCTGGGGTGGAGCTTCGAGCAAGTCCTGACGGCCCTGGTGGTTCCAGCAGTCCTGGCCACTGCCGCGGTCGTGATCAAGGGCCTGGTCAGCCGGGCTGATGCCACCTGAAATCCACCGTTGGCGATTGCAGGTCGCGCCTGGCCGCCGGGGAGGGTCATTGCGAGGGCAAGCGCCTGTCAGAGCCGACAGACCTGTCCAAGACCCGGAATTCCCGCGCTGAAAGAGCAATCGATAGCTTTGCAAGAATATGTTCGATAATCGAACACTTAGTCGATTATCGGATTGTTCGACGTTTTTGCCCGGCTTAACCTTCAGCCACTGCCAGGCGCCACGGCGTCTTTTTTCCAGTCGCTGGACACCAACCGGGAGATCCATCCATGGCTGCAATCCTCTCGCTACGCGAGGCCGTGAAGCAGTTCATCCACGACGGCGATACCGTCGCGCTTGAAGGCTTCACCCACCTGATCCCTACGGCCGCAGGCCATGAAATCATTCGCCAGGGCAAGCAGGACCTGACCCTGGTGCGGATGACCCCGGACCTGATCTACGACCAGTTGATCGGTGCCGGCTGTGCTCGCAAGCTGGTGTTCTCCTGGGGGGGTAATCCTGGAGTGGGGTCGCTGCACCGCCTGCGCGATGCCGTGGAGAAACACTGGCCGCGGCCATTGGAGATCGAAGAGCACAGCCATGCCGACCTGGCCAACGCCTATGTCGCCGGTGCCTCGGGCTTGCCGTTCGCGGTGCTTCGCGCCTATGCCGGCTCCGACCTGCCCAAGGTCAATCCGCTGATCAAGAGCGTGACGTGCCCCTTTACTGGCGAGGTGCTGGCGGCAGTACCTTCGGTTCGTCCCGATGTCACGGTGATTCATGCCCAGAAGGCCGACCGCAAGGGCAATGTGTTGCTGTGGGGCATCCTCGGGGTACAGAAGGAAGCAGCCCTGGCGGCCAAGCGCTGCATTGTCACCGTCGAGGAAATCGTCGATGACCTGGCCGCGCCGATGAACGCCTGTGTACTGCCGACCTGGGCCTTGAGTGCGGTCTGCCATGTGCCGGGCGGTGCTCATCCGTCCTACGCCCATGGTTACTCCGAGCGTGACAACCGTTTCTACCAGGCCTGGGACCCGATTGCCCGGGATCGCGAGACGTTTACCGCATGGATCGACCACTACATCCGCGGCACCGCCGACTTCAGTGAATTCCAGGCCAAGCTGGCCGCAGCCCCGGAGGCCAAGCAATGACCTACTCCACGAGTGAGATGATGACTGTCGCTGCGGCCCGGCGGTTGCAGAACGGCTCGGTGTGTTTCGTCGGTATCGGCCTGCCATCCAAGGCCGCCAACCTGGCGCGCCTGACTTCCTCGCCCGATGTGGTGCTGATCTATGAGTCTGGCCCCATCGGTGCCAAGCCCAGTGTCCTGCCGCTGTCCATTGGCGATGGCGAGCTGGCGGAGACCGCCGATACCGTGGTACCCACCGGTGAGATTTTCCGCTACTGGCTGCAGGGTGGGCGGATCGACGTAGGATTTCTCGGTGCAGCCCAGGTCGACCGTTTCGGCAACATCAACACCACGGTGGTCGGTGACTACCACCAACCCAAGGTTCGCCTGCCCGGGGCCGGTGGTGCTCCGGAGATCGCAGGCTCAGCAAAAAGCGTGCTGATCATCCTCAAGCAGTCCGCTCGTTCCTTCGTCGACAAACTGGACTTCGTGACTTCGGTCGGCCACGGCGAGGGCGGTGATTCACGCAAGCGCCTGGGGCTGCCGGGAGCCGGGCCGGTGGGGATCATCACCGACCTGTGCATCATGGAGCCCGAGGCCGATAGCAACGAGTTCATCGTCACCTCCCTGCACCCTGGGGTCACTCGCGAGCAGGTAACGGCCGCCACCGGCTGGGCCATTCGTTTCGCCGATGAAGTCGCCGAGACCGCCGCTCCCACCGCTCGCGAGCTGACGGCCTTGCGTGAGCTGGAGGCGCGCACCGCCCAGGCCCATGGCCAAGCCCCAGGAGAAGCCTGATGCGCGACGTATTCATCTGCGATGCCATTCGCACCCCCATCGGTCGCTTTGGCGGTGGTTTGTCGACTGTACGGGCCGATGACCTGGCGGCGCTGCCCATCAAGGCGCTCATGGAGCGCAATCCACAAGTGGACTGGAGTGCACTGGATGAAGTGTTCCTCGGTTGTGCCAACCAGGCTGGCGAGGACAATCGCAACGTGGCGCGCATGGCCCTGTTGCTCGCCGGCCTGCCCGACAGCGTACCGGGGGTGACCCTGAACCGCCTTTGTGCCTCGGGCATGGACGCCATCGGCACGGCGTTTCGCGCCATTGCCTGCGGTGAGATGGAGCTGGCCATCGCCGGCGGTGTCGAGTCCATGTCGCGCGCGCCCTTTGTCATGGGCAAGGCCGACAGTGCCTTTTCCCGCAGCATGCAGCTGGAGGACACCACCATCGGTTGGCGTTTCATCAATCCGCTGCTCAAGGCCCAGTACGGCGTGGATGCCATGCCACAGACCGCCGACAACGTGGCAGACGACTATCGGGTTTCCCGGGCAGACCAGGACGCCTTCGCCTTGCGCAGCCAGCAACGCGCCGCTGCCGCTCAGGCCGCTGGCTTCTTCGCCGAGGAAATCGTTGCGGTGCGGATCGTCCACAAGAAGGGCGAGACGCTGTTGGCACAGGATGAGCATCCCCGCGCGGATACCAGCCTGGAGGCGTTGGGGCAGCTCAAGCCGATCAACGGGCCAGGCAAGACCGTCACCGCCGGCAATGCTTCTGGAGTCAACGACGGCGCTGCGGCGCTGATCCTGGCCTCTGCCGAGGCGGTGCACAAGCATGGCCTGACACCCAGGGCCAGGGTACTGGGCATGGCCAGTGCAGGAGTCGCGCCGCGGGTCATGGGTATCGGTCCGGTACCGGCGGTACGCAAGCTCACCGAGCGCCTGGGCCTGGCAGTCGATGCCTTCGACGTGATCGAGCTCAACGAGGCGTTCGCCAGCCAGGGCCTGGCGGTGTTGCGTGAGTTGGGGCTGGCCGACGATGCGCCGCAGGTCAATCCCAATGGCGGCGCCATCGCCCTGGGGCATCCCTTGGGCATGAGCGGCGCGCGACTGGTACTGACGGCCCTGCATCAGCTGGAGAAGACCGGCGGCAAGCGAGGCCTGGCCACCATGTGCGTGGGGGTGGGCCAAGGCCTGGCGCTGGCCATCGAGCGGGTTTGATGCGGTGCGCCAGTGGCCGCCGCAGCGGCTGCTGGCCGCTGTTCACTGATTGCGTGGAACGGGAATGTTGCCAAGTGTGTCTAGACTCACACTGTCCCCCATGAGTGAAAAGACATGACTACAACGACAAGTCACTACACCGCAGAGGAGCGCAGCAAAAGGATCTTTGCCATCGTCGGCGCTTCGTCCGGCAACCTGGTGGAATGGTTCGACTTCTATGTCTACGCCTTCTGCGCCATTTACTTTGCCCCGGCTTTCTTCCCTTCCGACGACCCTACGGTGCAGTTGCTCAATACCGCCGGGGTATTCGCTGCCGGGTTCCTGATGCGTCCGATAGGTGGCTGGTTGTTCGGCCGGGTCGCCGATCGCCATGGGCGCAAGAACTCGATGATGATCTCGGTCTTGATGATGTGCGCCGGTTCCCTGGTCATCGCCTTTTTGCCCACCTACGCCAGCATCGGTGCCTGGGCGCCGTTCCTGCTGTTGATGGCACGCCTGTTCCAGGGGTTGTCGGTGGGGGGCGAGTACGGCACCACTGCGACCTACATGAGTGAAGTGGCGCTCAAGGGCCAGCGTGGCTTCTTCGCCTCTTTCCAGTACGTGACCCTGATCGGTGGGCAATTGCTGGCGGTGCTGGTCCTGGTGATCATCCAGCAATTTCTCGACGAGGCTGAACTCAAGGCCTGGGGTTGGCGCATTCCGTTCGTGATCGGCGCCATTGCCGCGTTGATCTCGCTGCTGTTGCGGCGTTCGCTGAAGGAAACCAGCAGCAGGGAAACCCGCGAGGACAAGGAAGCCGGCAGCGTTGCCGCCTTGTTCAAGCATCATTCGGCGGCGTTCATTACCGTTTTGGGATACACCGCCGGCGGTTCGCTGATTTTCTATACCTTTACCACCTACATGCAGAAGTACCTGGTGAATACCGCCGGCATGCCGGCCAAGACGGCCAGCTATGTAATGACTGGCGCGCTGTTCCTGTACATGTGCATGCAGCCGTTGTTCGGCATGCTGGCGGATCGGATCGGCCGGCGTAACTCCATGCTCTGGTTCGGTGCTTTGGGCACGTTGTTCACGGTGCCGTTGCTGTTGAGCCTGAAGACCGTCAGCAGCCCGTTCCTGGCTTTCGTTCTGATCACCCTGGCCCTGGCCATCGTCAGTTTCTACACCTCAATCAGCGGTCTGGTGAAGGCCGAGATGTTTCCGCCACAGGTGCGGGCGCTGGGGGTAGGGCTGGCTTACGCGGTGGCCAATGCGATTTTCGGCGGCTCGGCGGAATGGGTGGCCCTGAATTTCAAGAACATGGGCATGGAGAACACCTTCTACTGGTACGTTACGGCGATGATGGCGATCGCCTTCCTGTTCAGTCTGCGATTGCCCAAGCAAGCCGCGTACCTGCACCACGATCTTTGACTGGCCGACCTGCACCGCTACAGGGAGCAGGTTGCCAAAGGACTGTTTATGACCCCAGCTGCGAGCAACCAACTGTTCGATGCTTATTTCATTGCCCGGGAAATGCGCGGCGTGTTCTGCGACCAGGGGCGGGTCCAGGGCATGCTCGACTTCGAAGCCGGGCTGGCCCGAGCCGGAGTGCGGGCTGGGCTGGTTCCGGCCAGTGCGCTAGGGCCTATCGAGGCTGCCTGCCAAGCCGGCCTTTATGATCTTGAGGCCCTGGGCGAGGCCATCGCCACGGCCGGCAATCCGGCCATTCCCCTGGTCAAGGCCCTGGGCCAGCAGGTGGCGCAGCACAGTATCGAGGCCGAGCGTTATGTGCATCTCGGGGCCACCAGCCAGGACGCGATGGACAGCGGGCTGGTCCTGCAATTACGCAGTGCCTTGTTCTTGCTGGAGCAGGACCTGCAGCGCCTGGGCGATGTGCTCGCTACCCAGGCCCAGCGCCATGCCCTGACCCCTCTGGCAGGCCGGACCTGGTTGCAACAGGCCACTCCGGTGACCCTGGGGATGAAGATCGCTGGTTGGCTGGGGGCGCTGACGCGCAGTCGCGAGCGCCTGCAACAACTCAAGCCGCGCCTTCTGGTGCTGCAGTTTGGCGGCGCCTCCGGCACCCTGGCGGCCTTGGGCGAGCAGGCACTGCCGGTGGCCCGGGCCCTGGCCGAGGAGTTGCAACTGCGCCTGCCGGAACAGCCCTGGCACACCCAGCGCGACCGCCTGGTGGAGTTCGCCTCGGTGCTGGGCTTGCTGGCCGGTAGCCTGGGCAAGTTGGGGCGGGACGTCAGCCTGTTGATGCAGACCGAAACTGCGGAAGTATTCGAGCCTGCGGCGGCGGGCAAGGGCGGTTCATCCACCATGCCCCATAAGCGCAATCCGGTGGGCTCGGCCGTGCTGATCAGCGCAGCGACCCGGATTCCCGGGTTACTGGCGACCCTGTTCAGTGTCATGCCCCAGGAGCATGAGCGCAGCCTGGGGTTATGGCATGCGGAATGGGAAACCCTTCCAGAGATCTGCTGCCTGGTTTCTGGCGCCTTGCGCCAGGGCCTGTTGTTGGTGGAAGGCCTGGAGGTGGATGGACAACGCATGGCTCGCAATCTGGAGCTGACCCAGGGATTGGTATTGGCCGAGGCAGTGAGTATCGCCCTGGCCCAACGGCTGGGGCGGGAGGCCGCCCATCATCTGCTGGAGCAGTGTTGCAGGCGTGCGGTGGCCGAACAGCGCCATCTGCGTGCGGTATTGGGCGACGATGAAAAGGTCGCCGCCGAACTGTCGGCGGCGGAACTGGATCGCCTCTTGGACCCGGCGCATTACCTGGGCCAGGCGCAAGCCTGGATCGAGTGCGCCGTGGCTGAACATTTTGCCTTTAAGGCCTGAAGGAGAAAGCCGTGGGATTCGTGAAACTCGCCGGGGGCGAACTGCACTATCAACTGGAAGGCCCGGCGCAGGCGCCGGTGCTGGTGTTGTCCAATTCCCTGGGTACCAACCTGCACATGTGGGACAAGCAGATGCCGATCTTCAGCCAGCACTGGCGGGTGCTGCGCATGGATACGCGGGGTCATGGCCGGTCCCTGGTCACCGATGGGCCCTACAGCATCGAGCAACTGGGGCGCGATGTCCTGGCCTTGCTCGATGCCCTGGATATCCCGCGAGCTCATTTTTGTGGCCTATCCATGGGTGGGCTGATCGGCCAGTGGCTGGGGATCAACGCCGGTGAACGCCTGGACAAGCTGGTGGTGTGCAACACCGCCGCGAAGATCGCTGATCCTACGGTGTGGAACCCGCGGATCGAGACGGTCTTGCGTGACGGCCAGGCTGCGATGGTAGCCCTGCGGGATGCCTCCATCGCTCGCTGGTTCACTGCCGATTACGCCGAGGCCCATCCGGACCAGGCCAAGCTGATCACCGATATGCTGGCCGCCACCTCGCCCGAGGGCTATGCGGCCAACTGTGCGGCGGTGCGTGATGCCGACTTGCGCGAACAACTGGCGGCGATCAAGGTGCCGACCCTGGTGATCGCCGGCAGCGAGGATGCGGTGACTCCACCTGCCGGAGGGCGCTTTATCCAGCAGCAGGTAGCGGGTGCCGAGTACGCCGAGTTTCGTGCCGCGCACCTTTCCAATGTCCAGGCTGCCGATGCGTTCAGCGCTCGGGTCGTGGATTTCCTGCTGGCTTGAGATCGATCGAAGGAGCCTTGCATGGATGAGAAACAGCGTTATGCCGAAGGTCTGGAAGTACGGCGTGCGGTCTTGGGCGATGCCCATGTCGAGCGCAGCCTGGCGGCCCTGAGCGAGTTCAATTCGGAGTTCCAGGACATGATTACCCGCCATGCCTGGGGCGACATCTGGACCCGTCCGGGCTTACCACGACATACCCGCAGCCTGGTGACCATCGCCATGCTGATCGGCATGAATCGCAACGAGGAGCTCAAGCTGCACCTGCGGGCGGCTGCCAACAATGGTGTGAGCCGAGGAGAAATCAAGGAGGTGATCATGCAAAGCGCGATCTACTGCGGGATTCCTGCGGCCAACGCCACCTTTCACCTGGCCGAGTCAGTGTGGGACGAGTTGGGAGTGGAGTCTCGCCAGGCGCCTTAGGCGAGGGGGCGTGGCGTTCAGGTACAAACGAAAAACCCACCGTCAGGTGGGTTTTTCATGCAGCCAGGTCAGGCTTTAGAACAGGTGCAGCGCGGGGGCTTTCTTTTCCGCCGTTTGCTCGTTCTTCGCGGTCTGCTCGCTCCAACCGCCACCTAGGGCCTTGTACAGGTTGACCTCGCTGGTCAGCTGCGCCAGGCGATCGGTGATCAGCGCTTGTTGAGCACTGAACAGCGAGCGCTGGGCGTCGAGGAAGGTCAGGTTGCTGTCGACCCCGATGCGGTAGCGGCGCTCGGCCAGACGGTAGTAGTCCTGGTTGGCGCTGACGAAATCACGCTGGGCCTGCAACTGCTGGTTGTAGGTCTGGCGTGCGGCCAGGCCATCGGAGACTTCCTGGAAGGCGGTCTGGATGGACTTCTCGTACTGCGCGACGCTGATGTCCTTCTGGATCTTGGAGTAGTCCAGGCTGGCGCGCAGGCTGCCGGCGTTGAAGATCGGCAGGTTGATCTGCGGCTGGAACAACCAGGTACCCGAGCCGCCCTTGAACAGGCCGGAGAGATCCGGGCTCAGGCTGCCGGCGTTGGCCGTCAGGCTGATGCGCGGGAAGAATGCCGCGCGGGCCGCGCCGATATTGGCGTTGGCTGCCTTGAGCTTGTACTCGGCCTCGAGGATGTCCGGACGGCGTTGTAGCAATTCCGACGGCAGGCCCGCTGGCAGTTCGCTCAGCAGGTCGGCCGACAGCGGTTGCGAGGCTGACAGGTTGGCCGGGATCGCAGTGCCCAACAGCAGGGTCAGGCTGTTTTCATCCTGGGCCACCTGGCGGGTGTAGCGGGCCAGTTGCACCCGGGCGTTTTCCACTGAGGTACGCGACTGGCTCAGGTCCAGGGCGGAAGCGACGCCGACCTCGTTGCTGCGGGAAGTCAGGCGGTAGCTTTCTTCGTAGGTCGCCAGGGTTTCCTGGGTCAGCTTCAGCAGTTCCTTGTCGGCCTGCCAGGTGATGTAGGCGTTGGCAACGCTGGCCACCAGGCTGATCTGGGTGCTGCGCCGCGCTTCTTCAGTGGAGAAGTAGTTCTGCAGCGCTTGCTCGCTCAGGCTGCGCACGCGACCGAACAGGTCCAGCTCGTAGGCACTGATGCCCACGGTAGCCGAGTGCTGGCCGGTGATCCGGTCCTCTCCTGTCCCGTTTACCCGGGCCGGCGTGCGTTGGCGCTGGCCGCTGACGTTGGCGGAAACCGCGGGGAACAGGTCCGCCCGCTGGATCTGGTACTGCGCCGCATAGGCATCGATGTTCAGCGCCGCGACCTTCAGGTCGCGGTTGTTTTCCAGGGAAACCTGGATCAGCTGCTGCAGCGCCGGGTCATGGAAGAACTGCCGCCAGCCCTGTTCGGCGGCCGCCACGTTGGCGGCCTCCTTTGGCGAGTAGGCCGGGCCTTGGGGGAATTGCGCCGCCACCGGCGCGTCCGGGCGCTGATAATCCGGTATCAGCGAGCAACCACTTAGCGCGATGGCGGTGATTGCCAGGGAGAGTAGCGACTTGCTCATTGGCCAGCCTCATTAGAATTTTCAGTGGTTTCTGATTGGTCCGCTTTCCTGCGGCCCATGGACGACACGACGACGAAGAACAGCGGGACCCAGAAGATCGCCAGGATCGTCGCGGTAAGCATACCGCCAATTACACCGGTACCGATGGCATGCTGGCTACCGGCACCTGCACCACTGGAGGTGGCCAGGGGCACGACCCCGAGGACGAAGGCCAGGGAGGTCATGATGATCGGTCGCAGACGCATGCGGCAGGCTTCGACCGCGGCATCGATCAGAGAGCGTCCCTGCTCGTGCAGTTCTTTGGCGAACTCGACGATCAGGATGGCGTTCTTCGCCGCAAGGCCGATGGTCACCAACAGACCTACCTGGAAGTACACGTCGTTGGATAGGCCGCGCAGGCTGGTGGCCATCAGCGCACCGATGATCCCCAGTGGTACCACGAGCATGACCGCGATCGGAATCGACCAGCTTTCATACAGGGCCGCCAGGCACAGGAACACCATCAACAGGGACAAGGCGTACAGCGCTGGCGCCTGGGAACCCGAGAGGCGTTCCTCGTAGGACAGGCCGGTCCAGGAGATACCGACACCTGGCGGCAGCTTGGCGGCAATGGCCTCGACCTCGGCCATGGCTTCACCGGTGGTGTAGCCAGGAGCCGGGGCCCCGAGGATCTCCATGGCCTCCACACCGTTGTAACGGGCCAGCTTCGGCGAACCGTAGATCCACTCACCCTTGGCGAAGGACGAGAACGGCACCATGGTCCCGGCGCTGTTGCGCACGTACCACTTCTTCAGGTCCTCGGGGCTCATGCGCGCACCGGGTTGGCCCTGGATGTACACCTTCTTCACCCGACCGCGGTCGATGAAGTCGTTGACGTAGCTACTACCCAGGGCGATCGACAGGGTGTTGTTGATATCGCTGAGGGTCACGCCCAGGGCGCTGGCGCGCTCGTCGTCGATGGTCAGCTGGTATTGCGGCTCGTCGTTCAGGCCGTTCGGACGGACCTGGGACAGCACTTTGCTCTGGGCTGCCATGCCGAGGAACTGGTTGCGTGCAGCCATCAGTTTCTCGTGGCCGATACCGGCGCGGTCCTGGAGGAACACGTCGAAACCGGTGGCGTTACCCAACTCCAGTACCGCAGGCGGGGCGAAGGCAAACACCATCGCGTCGCGGAAACTGAAGAAGTGCATCTGCGCGCGCTGGGCCAGGTTGAACACGCTGTTTTGCGCAGAGCGCTCGCCCCATGGCTTGAGCATGATGAAGGCCATGCCGGAGCTCTGGCCGCGGCCGGCGAAGTTGAAGCCGTTCACGGTGAACACCGAGGCAACGGTGTCCTTTTCCTTGTCCAGCAGGTAGGAACGCATTTCGTCGACCACCACCTGGGTCCGCTCGGCACTGGAGCCGGCTGGCGTCTGTACCTGGGCGAACAGTACGCCCTGGTCTTCTTCCGGCAGGAACGCGGTCGGGATACGGGTGAACAGCCACATCATGCCCACCACGATCAGCAGGTAGGCCAGCAGGTACGGCGCCTTGTGCCGCAGGATGCTGGCGACGCCGCGCTCGTAGCGTTTTACGCTGTAGTCGAAGGTACGGTTGAACCAGCCGAAGAAGCCGCGCTTCTCGCCATGGCCTTCAGGGATGGCCTTGAGCATGGTGGCGCACAGGGCCGGGGTGAAGATCAGGGCTACCAGTACCGACAGGGCCATGGCCGAAACCACGGTGATCGAGAACTGCTTGTAGATCACGCCGGTGGAGCCGCTGAAGAACGCCATCGGCAGCAATACAGCCGACAGCACCAGGGCGATACCCACCAGGGCGCCCTGGATCTGGCCCATGGACTTCTTGGTCGCTTCCTTGGGCGACAGGCCTTCCTCCTGCATCACCCGCTCGACGTTCTCCACCACGACGATGGCGTCGTCCACCAGCAAGCCGATGGCCAGTACCATGCCGAACATGGTCAGGGTGTTGATGCTGAATCCGGCTGCCGCGAGGATGCCGAAGGTACCCAGCAGTACTACCGGAACCGTCATGGTGGTGATCACCGTGGCGCGGAAGTTCTGCAGGAACAGGAACATCACCAGGAACACCAGGACGATGGCCTCCACCAGCGTCTCGACCACGCTCTTGATCGATTCGGTCACCACCGGGGTGGTGTCGTACGGGAATACCACCTTCATGCCTTGCGGGAAGAAGGGTTCCAGATCGCTGATGGTCTTGCGCAGTGCTTTTGCGGTATCCAGGGCGTTGGCACCGTTGGCCAGCTTCACCGCCAGGCCGGAAGCCGGATTACCGTTGAACTGGGCGCTGATGGCGTAGTTCTCGCCACCCAGGGCCACATCCGCAACGTCACCCAGGCGTACCTGCGAACCATCCTTGTTGACCTTCAGCAGGATCGCCTTGAACTGCTCGGCAGTCTGCAGGCGGGTCTTGCCGATGATGGTGGCGTTCAGTTGCTGGCCAGGCATGGCAGGCAGGCCGCCGAGCTGGCCGGAGGACACTTGCACGTTCTGTGCGGCAACCGCGGTCTTCACATCCACCGGGGTCATGTTGAAGTTGTTCAACTTGGCCGGGTCGAGCCAGATACGCATGGCGTACTGGGCACCGAACACCTGGAAGTCACCGACGCCCGGAGTCCGGGAAATCGGGTCTTGCATGTTCGACACGATGTAGTTCGACAGGTCGTCCTTGGACATGCTGCCGTCCTCGGATACCACGCCGATCACCAGCAGGAAGTTCTTCACGGCCTTGGTAACGCGGATACCTTGTTGCTGCACTTCCTGGGGCAGCAGCGGGGTGGCCAGGTTCAGCTTGTTCTGTACCTGGACCTGCGCGGTGTCCGAGTTGGTGCCCTGCTCGAAGGTGGCAGTGATGGTCATGCTGCCGTCAGAGTTACTTTCCGAGGACACATAACGCAGGTTGTCGATACCGTTGAGCTGTTGCTCGATCACCTGGACCACGGTGTCCTGCACGGTTTGTGCAGAAGCACCTGGGTAGGTCACGGAGATCGCGATCGATGGTGGTGCGATGCTCGGGTATTGGTTGATCGGTAGTTTGAGGATCGCTAGAGCCCCGACCAACATGATCACCAGGGCGATTACCCAGGCGAAGATCGGACGGTCGATAAAGAATTTCGACATGGTTTACTCCCCTTTGCCGCCTGCAGTCTTGTCAGTTGCCTGTGCAGGGGCCGGGTTCTTCGCAGGTACGTTGGTGGCTTCGCTGGCCTTGACTTCGATGCCCGGCTTGACGAACTGCAGGCCTTCGGTGATCAGGCGGTCGCCGGCCTTCAGGCCGTCTTCAACCAGCCACTGGCTGCCGACGGTGCGGCTGGCCTTGAGCTGGCGCAGCTCGACCTTGTTGTCGGCACCCACTACCAGCGCGGTAGGGGCACCCTTGAGGTCACGGGTCACGCCTTGCTGTGGCGCCAGGATCGCCGCGCTGTTCACCCCGGCTTGCAACTGGGCATGTACGAACATGCCAGGCAGCAGGGTGTGTTCCGGGTTCGGGAACACTGCACGCAGGGTCACCGAGCCGGTGGTCTCGTCCACCGAGACTTCGGAGAACTCCAGCTTGCCGTCGAGCTTGTACTGGCTGCCGTCTTCCAGGGTCAGCTTGACCTTGGCAGCGTTGTCGCCAACTTTCTGCAGGCGACCGCTTTCCAGCTCGCGCCGCAGCTCCAGCAACTCAACCGAGGACTGGGTGACATCGACGTAGATCGGATCCAACTGCTGGATCACTGCCATGGCAGTAGCCTGGCCGTTGCTCACCAGGGCGCCCTCGGTCACCGAGGAGCGGCCAATGCGGCCGGTCAGTGGCGACAGCACTTTGGTATAGCGCAGGTTGATCTGGGCGTTTTGCAGCGAGGCCTCGGACTGCAGGCGGTTGGCCACGGCAGTGTCGTATTCCTGGCGGCTCACGGCCTGTTCACTGACCAGTTGCTTGTAGCGATCGGAAATCGACTTGGTCGACTGCAGGTTCGCTTCGGCACTTTTCAGCGTGGCTTCATAGATCGATGGATCGATCTGATAAAGCTGCTGGCCTTCTTTCACATCACCGCCTTCCTTGAACAGGCGCTTGAGAATGATCCCGTTTACCTGTGGACGAACTTCAGCAATACGGAACGCAGTGGTCCGCCCCGGGAGTTCGGAGGTCAAGGTAAAGGCTTGTGGTTGCAAGGTGACGACGCCGACCTGAGGGGCTTGAGGGGCAGGGGCCGCCTCTTCCTTTTTACATCCGCTGAGCAGCGATGCCAGGGCGACGGCAGTGACCAGGGCGGTAACAGCTGGCTTGAATTGCATGAAGATCCTCGGGTCAGGCACGCAAGATGCGCACAAGAAAAGTGGAAGGATAAAAAGAATTGGCTGAGTGGATTAGTAGCTTGCTAATGAATATACTTACGTACATGGTTGTTTGTAAATACCTTAGCGGAGTACCCATCCGGTTACAAAAGCTCCCGCTGGTGTTGAATTGTAGGCTGGGTAAACGGCACCCGAGATGTCGTTCCATATTTATTCAGAAGGCCCTCGCGTATCGCTGGAGGGACCTGATCGAGGTTTTACTGCCATGGTCCGTCGTACCAAAGAGGAAGCTCAAGAAACCCGTGCCCAGATACTCGAAGCGGCCGAAAAGGCCTTTTACGAACGTGGCGTGGCGCGTACTACCCTGGCCGATATTGCGACGCTGGCAGGCGTGACGCGCGGGGCGATCTATTGGCACTTCAGTAACAAGGCCGACCTGGTGCAGGCCATGTTCGACAGCATGCGCGAACCCTTGAGCGAAATGGCGGCCGCCGGTGAAAATGTAGAAGAGTTGGATCCATTGGGTTGGATGCGCAAGCTGCTCATTCATCTGTTTCATCAAATAGCCCTGGACCCGAAAACCCGACGCATCAATGAAATTCTGTTTCATAAGTGTGAGTTCACCGATGAAATGTGCGACCTGCGTCGTCAGCGCCGTGCGGCCAGCCTGGAGTGCAACCTGCATATCGAACTGGTGCTGAGCAACGCAGTCAATCGCGGCCAGTTGCCGGAAAACCTCGATACAAGGCGGGCGGCTATCAGCATGCGGGCCTTTATCGATGGCATTCTCTACCAGTGGCTGTTGGCCCCGGACAGTTTTGCCCTGCATACCGAAGCGGAGCGCTGGATTGACATTGGACTCGACATGTTGCGCCTGAGTCCGAACCTTCGTCATTAAGACAAAATGCGTAATTGAATCTGGTTGTGTCAAGATTTATGACAAGGGAGTTCACTCTTGCTCTCGCCAGGTCGCGGCGGGGTGCTTTTATATACCGTGCCAGGCATATCTTGATAGATAGCGAGCTACGTATTTTGTAGGTAATTTGTTGCGGGTGTGTGAATGAGTGTGAGTCCTTCACCGTTCAACGACACAGAGCAGCCCCTGAAGGGGATTGTCCTGATTTGCCTGGCCGTCTTGCTTTTTGCCAGCCACGACACCCTGTCCAAGTACCTCTCGGCCTTTTACCCCATCGTCATGGTGGTATGGGCTCGCTATGTGGTGCATACCTTGCTGATGCTGGTGGTGTTCGTGCCGCGTAGCGGTTTTTCCGCGGTGGTGCGGACCAAGCGTCCCGGCTTGCAGTTTCTCCGGGCCTTGTGCCTGATCGGAACCAGCATGCTGTTCACCAATGGCCTGCGCTACATCCCCCTGGCCGAGGCTACCGCCGTCAACTTTCTCGCTCCCTTGCTGGTTACAGCCCTGTCCGTACCGTTGCTGGGCGAACGGGTCGGCCGTGGTCAATGGCTGGCCGTACTGGCCGGGTTTGTCGGGGTGCTGATCGTGGTGCGTCCCGGTGGCGCCTTGTTCACCCCGGCGATCCTGCTACCCCTGGGATCGGCTCTGTGCTTCGGTTTCTATCAATTGCTGACCCGCAAGCTCAGTGGCATCGACAGCCCGACCACCAGTAACTTCCTCACTGGAATCCTCAACAGCCTGATCATGAGCGCACTGCTGCCGTTCTTCTGGAGTACGCCGACGTTGCTCCATGGCCTGTTCATGATTGGCCTGGGCACTTGCGGCATGCTCGGCCACCTGCTGCTGACCCAGGCGTTCCGCCATGCTGCGCCCGCCATGCTGGCTCCCTTCAGTTACGGGCAGATCCTGTTTGCCGGGATGTACGGCTACCTGATCTTTGGCCATACCCCGGACAACTATGGGCTCGTGGGGATCACGGTGATCTGCCTCAGCGGCCTGGCAGTGGCCTGGACCCAACGCAAGCGCTGAACCCGAGTCGCTGCCATATGCGGCACCGGGATCGAATGATCAACAGGCAATAAAAAGCCCCGGCTCTGGCGAGTCGGGGCTTCTTTCTCACGGGGCCTTACAGCACCGGGTAGTCGATGTAGCCGACCGGGCCCTTGGCGTAGAAGGTTTCCGGATGCGGCTCGTTCAATGGAGCATCGGCTTTCAGGCGGGCAGGCAGGTCCGGGTTGGCGATGAAGGGCACGCCGAAGGCCACGGCATCGGCCTTGCCTTCGGCCAGCCAGGCATTGGCGCTGTCCTTGGTGAAGCGTTCATTGGCGATGTACAGGCCGCCGAAGGCTTCCTTGAGCTGTGGCCCGAGGCTGTCAGAACCTTCCTTCTCGCGAGCACAGATGAAGGCGATGCCACGCTTGCCCAGTTCACGGGCGACATAAAGGAAGGTTTGTGCCAGGTCGGCATCGCCCATGTCATGCAGGTCGGCACGTGGCGACAGGTGCACGCCGACGCGGCCGGCGCCCCAGATCTCGATCATGGCATCGGTGACTTCCAGCAGCAGGCGGGCACGGTTCTCCAGGGAGCCACCGTACTGGTCGGTACGCTGGTTGGTCGTGCTTTGCAGGAACTGGTCCAGCAGGTAGCCGTTGGCGGCGTGGACTTCCACACCGTCGAAGCCGGCGGCCTTGGCGTTCTCCGCACCGACGCGGTAGGCCTCGATCACATCGGCGATCTCGGCGGTTTCCAGGGCCCGTGGCGTTGGGAAGTCGGCCAGTGGCCGCACCAGGCTGACATGTCCCTTGGGCTGGATGGCGCTGGGTGCCACTGGCGCCTCGCCGTCCAGGTAGATCGGATGGGAAATCCGTCCCACATGCCACAGTTGCATGAAGATCTTGCCGCCGGCGCCGTGCACTGCCTTGGTCACGTTGGCCCAGCCGCGGACCTGGTCGTTGGACCAGATGCCAGGGGTATCGGGATAGCCGACGCCGATCGGCGTCACCGACGTGGCTTCACTGAGAATCAGCCCGGCCGAGGCCCGCTGTACGTAGTACTCGGCCATTAGGGCATTGGGCACCCGGCCGGCATCGGCACGGCAGCGGGTCAGCGGCGCCATGATGATGCGGTTGGGCAGTTCGATGTCGCCGAGTTTGAGCGGATCAAAGAGAGTGGTCATGGAATGCAGCCTTCTTTAAAGGAAAGGAACGTTTCAGTGAGTCGCAGGGGCCAGTTCGGCATTGCCGCCCTGGCGGAAAGTGATCAGCGTCACCAGCAGGGCCAGGATCGCTAGCGCTGCGGCTGCCAGCGGCACGTTGGTGAGTCCGAAACCGTGGGCGATGACGCTGCCGCCGACCCAGGCACCCAGGGCGTTGCCGATGTTGAAGGCGCCGATGTTCAGGGTCGAAACCAGGTTGGGCGCGGCCTTGCCGAAGGTCACTACGTTGACCTGCAGGGCCGGGACCGCGGCGAAGGAGGCGGTGGCCCAGAGGAACAGGGTGATCTCCGTGGGGATCAGCGCGACGCTGGTCCAGGTCAGCACGGTGGAGACCACGGCCATGGCCGCGAACACGCCCACCAGGGTGGCGCCCAGGCGCTTGTCGGCCATCTTGCCGCCGATGATGTTGCCCAGGGTCAGGCCCAGGCCGATCAGCAGCAGGGTCCAGGTCACGCCCTTGGGCGATACGCCAGTGACTTCGCCCAGCAGCGGGGCCACGTAGGTGAACAGGGTGAACATCGAGGCTGCGAACAGTGCGGTCATGCCCAGGGACAGCCAGATCCCGGCACCCTTGAGGGCCGCCAGTTCCGCACGCATGTCGAGTTTCTCCTCGTCGCGCTTGGCTGGCAGGAACCGCAGCAGGCCAATCAACGCTACCACGCCGATCACAGTCACCGCCCAGAAGGTCGAGCGCCAGCCGGCTTCCTGGCCCAGCGCAGTTCCCAGGGGGACGCCGAGCACGTTGGCCAGCGTCAGGCCGGTGAACATCAGGGCCACGGCCGAGGCGCGCTTGTTGGCCGGCACCAGGCCGGCGGCCACCACTGAACCGATACCGAAGAAGGCTCCGTGGCACAGCGCCGTAATCACCCGTGCGAACATCAGCACGTTGTAATCACTGGCCAGTGCACACAGCAGGTTACCGATAATGAAGATCCCCATCAGGGTCACCAGGGCGGCCTTGCGTGGCAGCCGGGCGGTGGCCAGGGCCATGAATGGCGCGCCGATGGCCACGCCCAGGGCGTAGCCGGTCACCAGCCAGCCTGCGCCGGGAATCGACACCCCGAGGTCCGCCGCCACATCGGGCAGCAAGCCCATGATGACGAACTCGGTGGTGCCGATGGCGAAGGCACTCAAGGCCAGGATGAGAAGCGAAAGGGGCATTATCGGGTCCTTGTCAGATCAGAGCTGTTGGCTCATTTGCGTGAGGAACTGCTGGATGGTGTCCTCGTTGCGTTTAAAAAAATGCCATTGGCCGACTTTGCGGCTGGTGACCAGGCCGGCGCGCTGCAAGGTGGCCAGGTGGGCCGATACGGTCGACTGCGACAGGCCGCAGCGTTGATCGATCTGCCCGGCGCAGACACCGTGCTCGTTGCTGTGGGCCTGGTCGGGGAATTCGACTGTCGGGTCTTTCAGCCAGTGCAGGATTTCCCTGCGAACCGGGTGCGCCAGGGCTTTTATTATTTCGTCGAGGTCGATGGACATGGCGTTGCTCGCTTTTCCATGAAACGTTGTATCGCGATGAGGCGAAATTTAAATCGTTATTTCGCGATATACCAATATGATTTTGATCTTACTTAAGCATTTATCGGTATATCGGGTTATAACGATATGGTGGGCGCGGTGCTAAGCTGCGCAAATGAATTATCTCGCACATCTGCACCTCGGCGGCCAGCGCCCGGGTCAATTACTTGGCAGCCTCTACGGCGACTTCGTCAAAGGCCGCCTGCAAGGGGAGTTCACCCCGGAGGTCGAGGCGGCGATCCAGCTGCATCGGCGTATCGACACCTACACCGACAGCCATGCGCTGGTGACGGCGGCGTTGGGACGTTTTTCCCTGACCCGGCGGCGTTACGCCGGCATCGTCATCGACGTGTTCTTCGATCACTGCCTGGCCCGGGACTGGGTCCAGTACGCCGATCACCCGCTGCAGTCGTTCACTGCCAATGTGTACCAGGTATTGGCCGCCGAGCCGCAGCTACCAGGGCGCCTGGCACAGATCGCGCCCTACATGGCGGCCGATGACTGGCTGGGGTCCTATCGGGATTTTCAGGTGCTGGAGCAGGTTCTGAGGGGCATTGCCCGGCGTCTGTCGCGGCCTGAGGAACTGACCGCGGCGATGGGCGAGCTGGAGCGGCTATACCAGCCCTTGAGCGAGGATTTTCGCGAGTTCTACCCGCAGTTGCAGGCCTTCGCCGCGCAGTACACCGCCCCGTCGCCGGGGCGCTGAAGCCCTTTCAGGCGGCGACCAGTTCGCCATTGCGGCGCGGTTCGGCTGGCTGCAATACATCATCGAACAGGGCTTTGTGCACCGCCTGCTGGGCCTGGAAGGCCAGCGCCGCGCGTTCCTGGCCCAGGCAGGGAATCGGCTTGAGCAGGTGGATTTCCACCTGGCCCTGGTCGTTGGCGAACAGGCGCAGCAGGTGGGACAGCAGGTCATCGTCGCCCACGAAGGGTGCCAGGTTATCGATCTGGCCATCGCGCAGGTAACGGATCGCCACCGGTTGCAGGCACACCTCGGCCTCGATGGCACTGGCCAGCAAGCGACCATGGAAGGTACGCAGGCCCCGGCCGTCGGTCGTGGTGCCTTCGGGAAACAGCAGCAGGGGATGCTGCTCCTGCAGGTGCCGGGTCATTTGCTTGCGGATCAATTGGCTATCCCCGGCGCCGCGGCGGATGAACAGGCTGCCGGCCTTGGCGGCCAACCATCCGGCCACGGGCCAGGTACGCACTTCAGCCTTGGACAGGAACGACAACGGCGCGAGCATGCCCAGCAGCGGAATATCGGTCCAGGACACATGGTTGCTGACCCAGAGCATCGGCTGGCTTGGCAAGTCACCATGTACCCTGACCTGGAAAGGCAGGGCGTTGCTCAGGCGAGCCATGAAGAAGCGCGACCAGCGTTGGCGCCGGACCATGGAGTGGCTCACCCTCAGGCGTTCCAGTACCCCGAAGACGCTGGCCATGCTCAGGCCCAGCGCCACCACCAGCAGCACCCGGGCGATGCGCCCGTAGACCCGGAGCCGGCGCATCAGACAGCCGCCTTGAAGTGCCGGGCATAGCGTGGGCACAGTTCGTCGCGCTTGAGCAGGATGAAGACGTCCGCCACCTGGAAGTCCTGGTCCCAGCAGGGCTCGCCGCAGATCTTCGCGCCCAGGCGCATATAGGCCTTGAGCAGTGGCGGCATCTCGGCGATGACGTTGGAAGGAATGTCCAGGCTCGGCAGTGGGTGTTTGGGTTCGGCGCGTAGGTGCTCGTTGCTCAGGTAGCGTTCGCGCAGGCGCTGCATGATGGCATGGGCCTGCACGCCACCGTCTTGCATGGGGATGCTGGCGCAGCCCATCAGGTAGCTGTAGCCACCTTCGTTGAGGACTTCGGCCAGTTCGCCCCAGAGCACCGCGATGGTGCCGCCATTACGGTAGGCCGGGTCGACGCAAGTGCGGCCGATTTCCAGGATCGGCCCCTGCAACTGCACCAGGCCGTGCAGGCTGAACTCTTCCTCACTATAGAAACGCCCCAGGCTGCTGGCGGCCTGGTGGTCCAGCAGGCGGGTGGTGGCCACCAGGCGCCCGGTGTTCAGATCGCGCACACCGATATGGCTGCAGTGAACGTCGTAGTCATCCATGTCCAGGCCCAGTTCAGCGCCCTTGAGCTTGGCGTTGAACTCATCACTGAAGACGTTGAAACGCAGGGCCTGGGCTTCCAGCAGGGCTTGGGCGCCGATCAGGCGCTCGGCTTGCAGGCGGCGTTCAGTGCCGGTGTCGCTGATGCGGGCGATCTGAGTCATCGTGAATCTCCGTGCGGGCTACCGACCCGCCTTGGGTTGCAGCCAATCGACTTTGTTGTGCAAAGTCAGGCTATGTAGCCGCGGTGTCATCGCCATGAAACTTTGGTGATGCTTATGTGACAGCCCCTGAGGATCTTCGAAATGCCCTGGCAAGCCCTGCTCGAGACTCGTGAACGAATGCCCGCCAACCCCGATCTGGCGGAGGGTTACGGCGCTTTGCTGGCCCATCTTGGCGCGGTCACGCCTTTCGAACTGGCGGTGCTTGGCGGGCGCTTGATGGCGACGCCGGGGTTGGCGTTCCTGGTGGGATACCAGGCGGCATTGCGCATGTTGTGGCCCAGCGCGCCGCCCAGCCTGGGGGCCTTGTGCGCGACCGAGCGTCGCAGCCTGCGCCCGGCGGACATGCAGACGCGGTTGCAGGACTTGCGCCTGCACGGACGCAAGGATTTCGTCACCGCCGGGGATGCCGCCGACTGGCTGCTGGTGGCGGCACGCAGCGAGGCCCCTGGCGAGCAGCCAGGGCTGCGCCTGACCGTGGTCTACCCGGGGGAGCCGGGCGTGAAGGTCCAGACCCTGCCGGCTATCGCCTTGATGCCGGAGATCAGCCACGGTTGCCTGCTGCTGGACAACGCCGCCTGCGAGCTGCTGGCCGGTGATGGCTGGGATGCCTATGTCAAACCCTTCCGCACCCTGGAAGATATCTATGTACTGAGTGCCATGGGCGCCTGGCTCTACGGGGTCGGCCAGGACAGCGGCTGGCCGCAGCCCCTGTTGTTGCAATTGTTGGGGTTGCTGGCCGGTTGTGCCGAAGCCAGCCGGCAGAACCCGGCCCTGGCCAGTGGGCATGTCCTGTTGGGCGGGCTGTTCGTGCAGTTCGAAGCGTTGAAGCCGGAGATCGCCATGGCGTTCGCCCAGGGCCCCGAGTTCTGGCGCGAGCAGTGGACCCGCGACCAGGCCCTGCTCGACCTGGCTTCCGGCGCCCGAGCCAAACGCCTGGCCAAGGCCCTGGCGGCCTTGCACGAGCCGGCGGGGCGCTGAGCGCGCCAATGCAGTGAAACTGTCATCGGCCTGGGCTAGGCTCGGTCATTGGTTTTCTTGAGTGCCCTCCATGTCCAAAGGCTCCTTCTTGCTGGTGCTGCTTGCCTGGCTCGGTCTACCGGCCTGGGCCGAGGAGTGGCCGGCAGAGCAGTGGAGTCGGGCCGCACAAGCCTCGGGGCCGGCGCTCCAGGCACTGGAGGACTATGCCTTTACGCCTCGCGACGATGAGTCGCGCCAGGGCGTGCGTACCGATGCCCTGCTGGTGGTGCACGATGGCCGCCTGCTCTACGAGCGCTATGCCGGCCCGACCGGGCCGCAAACCCCGCACCTGATCTGGTCCGCCAGCAAGAGCGTACTGGCGGTGGTCATGGGGGTCGCCTATGGCGAGGGGCGCTTTACCCTGCAGGACCGGGCAGCGGGTTTCTACCCGGCGCTCAAGTCCCACCCGGACATCACCCTGGCCGACCTGCTGCACTGGGGCTCGGGGCTGGCCTGGCAGGAAGACTACGAATATGCGCCGCTCAACTCGTCGGTGGTGGCCATGCTCTACACCCGTGGCCATGGCGATATGGCGGCCTTCGCCGCGCAGCAAGCGGCGGCGTCTGCCCCTGGCCAGGTCTTTCGCTATTCCAGCGGCGACAGCAACCTGCTGGCCGCCAGCCTGCGTGCGATGGTGGGAGCGCAGCAATATGCCGACTATCCGTGGCACGCCCTGTTCGAACCCCTGGGCATTAGCCAGGCGGTGTGGGAGCGCGATGGCGCCGGAACCTTCGTGGCCTCGTCCTACCTCTACATGAGCGCGCCTGACCTGGCCCGCATTGGCCTGTTGATGCAGCGCGAGGGCCGCTGGCGCGACCGGCAACTGTTGCCCAAGGCCTGGGTCGAGTTCTGTCGCACTCCTTTCTCCGGCTACCGAGCGGGCCAGGATGTAGCGGTGGCCGGTGGGCACTGGTGGCTCAACCGTGCGTTGGACGGCGCTTCGCGACCCTGGCCCGATGCTCCCGCCGAGACCTACGCGGCCCTGGGGCATTGGGGGCAAGCCCTGTATGTATTGCCGCAGCAGCGCCTGGTGATCGTGCGCTATGGCGACGATCGCGACGGCAGCTACCAGCACAACGAGTTGCTCAAGCGGGTGCTGGCAGCCTTTCCCGGTTCGCAGCAGCCATGAGCCGGCCCAGCCTGGTCCTGCGTCATCCGTGGCTGTGCCTGCTGCTGCTCGGGTTGCTGGCGCTGGCGGCGTGGGCCTGGCAGCAGCGAGTGGCCCTGCAAGCCTTCCCGGATATCCTCGGCGCCTATACCGCCAAGGAGTACTGCTCCTGCCGCTACGTGATGGGGAACCCGGCCGACTATTGTCGCGCCTACGTCCGCCAGTACCTGCCCATCAGCGACTTCAACGATGACTCCCAGGCCCGACGCGTCACCGCCAGTGCCCTGGGGCGCACCCATGGCGCGTCCTGGCTGGGGCCACGGGAAGGCTGTCGCCTCGACCCCTGAGCCATCCTTCGGTTCCATCCAGCGGAACCAGATTCGATTGTCCTGTGCATCGGCCCGCGGTTATCTAGCGCAGAGCGTCGCGCACGCCCTGAGATCCCGTGCCGCGCCCCGTACAACAAGAACGGGAACCCACCCGGCCCAGAGGACAGACGCCATGACCCGACATCAGCACATCCTTGCCTGGCTCGACGACATCGCCGGCGACCTGCGGGACATCCGCCAGGACATCCATGCCTACCCTGAACTGGGCTTCCAGGAAAATCGTACCGCCGCACTGGTGGCCCGCCTCCTGGAGGATTGGGGATTCGAGGTGCATCGGGGCGTTGGCTGCACCGGAGTGGTGGGTGTCCTGCGCAATGGCCAAAGCTCGCGAACCCTGGGCTTGCGGGCGGACATGGACGCGCTGCCGATCGTCGAGGACAGCGACGTACCCTATAGCAGCCGTCATCGTGGCTGCATGCACGCCTGCGGCCATGACGGCCATACCACGATCCTGCTGGGGGCTGCCCGTTACCTGGCAGCCACTCGGCAGTTCGATGGCACCCTGAACCTGATCTTCCAGCCGGCGGAAGAAGGGCAGGGCGGTGCCGAGGCTATGCTTGCCGATGGCCTGTTGGAGCGCTTCCCCTGTGATGCCTTGTTCGGGTTGCACAATATGCCTGGCTTGCCGGCTGGGCACCTGGGGTTTCGCCAGGGGCCGATGATGGCCTCCCAGGACCTGCTTGAAGTGGTGGTCGAGGGCGTCGGCGGCCACGGTTCGATGCCACACCTGGCGGTAGACCCGTTGGTGGCGGCGGCCAGCATGGTCATGGCCCTGCAGACGGTGGTGGCGCGCAATATCGATGCCCAGCAGGCGGCGGTGGTCACCGTCGGTGCGTTGCAGGCCGGCGAGGCCGCCAACGTGATCCCCCAGCAGGCGTTGTTGCGCTTGAGCCTGCGCGCCCTCAATGCCCCCGTGCGCGAGCAGATGCTGGAGCGGGTCAAGGCAATCATCCAGACCCAGGCCGAAAGCTTCGGCTGCAGCGCCAGCATCCTGCACCGCCCGGCATACCCGGTGCTGGTCAACAGCCCGGAGCAAACCGAGTTCGCCCGGCAAGTGGCGGTGGAACTGCTGGGCGAGGCCGCGGTGGATGGCAACACGCCAAAACTGATGGGCAGCGAAGACTTCGGCTGGATGCTACAGCGCTGCCCGGGCAGCTACCTGTTCATCGGCAATGGCGTGGGGCAGCCGATGGTGCATAACCCCAGCTATGACTTCAACGACGACATCCTGCTCACCGGTGCGGCTTATTGGTGCGCCCTGGCGGAAAGCTGGCTCAAGCCTTTCTGACCCCACCCTCTTCCTGTTCCCGATTACCCGGGCGCGCCTGCGTGCGCCCGGCACTTTCCCGAGCCCGCAAGAAGGCTCAAAAGTAGCCAAGGAGCCGCCATGAGCGTTTCGATACCCACTGCCTCCAAGACCCGGCAAGTGATTGCTGCCGTCGTCGGCAATGCCCTGGAATGGTACGACTTCATCATCTATGGCTTTCTCGCCAGTTTCATCGCCCGGCAGTTCTTCCCGGGTGGCGATGAGTACACCTCGCTGCTGATGGCCCTGGCCACCTTCGGCGTGGGTTTCTTCATGCGTCCGGTAGGCGGTGTGCTGCTGGGGATCTATTCCGATCGCAAGGGGCGCAAGGCGGCGATGCTGCTGATCATGCAACTGATGACCCTGGCCATCGCGATCATAGTGTTCACCCCCGGTTACGCGGCTATCGGCGTTGGGGCGCCGTTGCTGATCGTGGTCGCGCGCATGCTCCAGGGGTTCGCCACCGGTGGCGAGTATGCCAGCGCCACGGCCTACCTGGTGGAGAGTGCGCCGCCCCACCGCAAAGGCTTATATGGTTCCTGGCAGTTGGTCGGGCAGTGCCTGGCGGTGTTCAGTGGCGCGGCGATGGCTGCGGCGGTGACGCATTTTTTCTCGTCACAGACCTTGGAGCAGTGGGGATGGCGCCTGCCGTTCGTAGTGGGCCTGCTGATCGGCCCGGTAGGGCTGTGGATTCGCAAGTACATGGAAGAGCCCGATGCCTTTGTCGAGGCGCGCAAGCACGTGCGCGGCAACGGACCTGGGTTGCTGGAGGTGATCCGCACCCAGCGTCGGGGAATCCTGGTCGCAATGGGCCTGGGGTGCGGCGGCACCGTATCGTTCTATGTCCTGCTGGTGAACATGCCGACCTTCGCCCATAACAATCTCGGCCTGCCCCTGGACCAGGTGCTGCTGGTTCAGATGCTCGCCGTGGCACTGATGACCCTGGTCATCCCCCTGACGGGAGCCCTGTCGGATCGTTATGGCCGGCGGCCGGTGCTGATGGTCTTCACCCTGGCATTCTTCGTGCTGGTCTACCCCCTGTACGCCTGGGTCGCTGCTGCCCCGTCCATCGAGCGCCTGCTGGTGATGCAACTGCTGTTGTGCGCTGCCATTGGCGGTTCTTTCGGGCCTGCACCCACGGCCCTGGCCGAGCAATTTCCCATCGAGGTGCGTTCCACCGGAGTGTCGGTGGCGTATAACGTCACCGTGATGCTGTTCGGTGGTTTCGCACCGTTGGTCGTGACCTGGCTCAGCAAGACCCTGGCCACGCCGGTAGCGCCTGCCTTCTATGTGTTGTTGACTTCGGTCCTGAGCCTGCTAGCCATCTACTGCCTGCATGACCCGCTCAGGACCGTCAAACCCAATGCCCTGCCCCTGGGAGGTGAGTCTTGAGCAAGCCCCATGAACCCTCGACGAACGATTCGATCGTCGAGCTCGACGCCCTGGCATTGTCCCGGGCGATCCATGGCCGTGAGCTGTCCTGTCGGGAAGTGATGCAGGCCTATCTGGCACAGATCGAACGTCTCAACCCTGAGGTCAACGCACTGGTATCGCTCTGTGAGCCCGAGATCCTGCTGGACCAGGCCGACGAGCGTGATCGGCAACTGCTCCAGGGACAATCGCAGGGCTGGATGCATGGCATGCCCCAGGCGATCAAGGACCTGGCAGCGACCGCTGGCATGACCACCAGCATGGGGTCGCCGCTGTTCGCCGATCAGGTGCCGCAGGTCGACGCGATCAGCGTGGCACGGGTGCGAGCCCAGGGTGCGATCATCGTCGGCAAGAGCAACGTTCCTGAGTTCGGCCTCGGCTCGCACACCTACAACCAGCTGTTCGGGACCACCGGTAATGCCTACGACAGCAGCCTGAGTGCTGGCGGCAGCAGCGGTGGGGCGGCCGTTGCCCTGGCCTTGCGCATGCTGCCGGTGGCCGACGGCAGCGACATGATGGGTTCGCTGCGCAATCCGGCAGCGTTCAACAATGTATTCGGCATGCGGCCGTCCCTGGGCCGTGTGCCCCACGGTCCGGCCCCCGAGCTGTTCGTCCAGCAACTGGCCACGGAAGGGCCGATGGGCCGCACCGTGGCCGATGTGGCACGGTTGCTGGCGACCCAGTCTGGCTACGATCCTCGCTCGCCCCTGTCGTTGAAGGAGGACCCGTCGCTGCTCGCGGCGCCCCTGCAGCGCGATGTTCGCGGGCTGCGCCTGGGATGGCTGGGGGACTACAACGGTTACCTGCCCATGGAGCATGGGGTGCTGGATCTGTGTGAGAAGGCCCTGGGGGACTTCGTCAGCCTGGGCTGTGAAGTGGAGCGCTGTCAGCCGGAGTTCTCCCTGGCGCAACTCTGGGATTGCTGGCTGGTGCATCGCCACTGGTTGATCCAGGGTTCCCTCGGCCTGCTGTACAACGACCCGGACAAGCGTCGCTGGCTCAAGCCCGAGGCCCGCTGGGAGGTGGAGGGCGGGGCCAGCCTCGGCGCCGCCGATGTGTACCGGGCGTGCCAGAGTCGCAGTGATTGGTATCGGGCTTTGCTGCACTTGTTCGAGCGTTACGATTTCCTGCTGCTGCCCACCGCCCAAGTGTTCCCTTTCGATGCACGACAGGCCTGGCCACGCCAGGTGAATGGGCAGGAAATGGACACTTATCATCGCTGGATGGAGGTCGTGATCGGCCCGACCCTGGCGGGCTTGCCTTGCATCAGCATTCCCGTGGGCTTCAACCTGGCCGGGTTACCCATGGGGATGCAGATCATCGGCCCGCCCCAGGCCGACCTCGCGGTGCTGCAGCTGGCCCATGCCCATGAACAGTTGACGCAATGGGTCCGGCGGCGGCCTCCCGGCAACATCCGGTAATCGGGCAAGGACCTCGGGATCAAAGCCGGGGCCCGTATCTTGCTGGGAAATTTTTCACCCACCCTCAAGCCAGGAGTCCGGGCCATGGCCAGCAAGGTAGAAAGCGGCAGTGTGCGTTCCGTGGAGCGGGCCCTGGCCATCGTCGAGCTGCTGGGCCAGCACCAGGCCCTGGGCCTGGAGGAGTTGCACTACCTGACCGGCCTGCCCAAGGCCACGGTGTCGCGCCTGCTACTGACCTTGCAGGAACAAGGCTGGATCTACCGTGGGCTGAGCGACCGGCGCTACTGCCTGAGTGCCCGCAGCCTGTTCGGTGACAGCCGGCAGCGCTCCAAGCGCCAGCTGGCGGAGCAGGCCGGGCCCTGGCTGCTGCAACTCAGTGCCCGCACCGGCCTGGTGAGCGACCTGTCGAGTTTCGATGGCGAGCATCTGGAGGTGCTGGAAAGCGTGGTGCCCGAGGTGTTGCGCAAGCGCTATCCCAGCAGTAGCAGTCGGGTGGTCGGCCAACATTCCAGCCTGTTTCATTCGGCCATGGGCAAGGCTCGCCTAGGGGCCTTGCCTTGGGAGGAAGTCGAGCGCCTGGCCGTGCGTGAGGCCGTGTCACTCGACACCTGGCAACACTCCGGCCTGCAGTTCCAACAGCTAGGGTTCGGCCAGCGTACCGAGGGTTATTGGGAGTACCCGATGCGCCTGCCGTTCCTGATTCGCGCGGTGGCCCTGCCGCTGCAGGTCGAGGGTCGGGTGGTGGGCAGTATCGCGCTGCATTGGCCGCAGGATCTGTCCTTTGTGGAGCAGGTGCGCCACCGGCACCTGGCGTTGTTGGCCGAAACCGTCATGCAATTGCAGAAACACCTCGCCTGATCTCATCCGCTGCCCATGGGTTCCACCCTGCGGAATCAATGATCGTTGCCCTTTGCCTGGCGGCCCCGACAATAGCTGCCAGGCCACCTTGGCGATGGCCATGACACCCATTCCAAGAATAAGAACAGGTGATTCCATGCGTGCGCAGCAGCGTTGTCTAGCGGGTGTGTTGTGCTGTCTGTTGGGGGGCGGGGCGGGGGCTGAGGACTTTATCCAGGACAGTCGCATGTCCTTGCGCTACGGCCAGTCCTACTGGAAAGAAAATGCCAACGGCGGTGTCGGTCCGACCCGGGATGAATGGGTACAGGCCGCGCAGTTCAACTTCAGCTCCGGCTGGTACCGCGATGTGCTGGGGCTGGATTACAGCTATGGCCTGGCCGATGCCCTGCATGTGGGAAGCAAGGCCGACAGCATCAGCAACTTGCGGGCCGACCGCAGCGTGCAGAATCCCCACGGTATCGCCAAGCCCCTGGCGTTGTATGTGCGTGGGCGCTGGGTCGAAGAAGGCTGGACCCTGAGTGGCGGAGTGGGGAAAAAGAGCCGCCAGCTCGAGCTGTACACCGACGACCGCTTTACCCGAATCCTGCCGGCAGCGAGCCTGGGCCAGGACCTGGGGTATGAGCGAGGGGGCTTGAGCCTCAACCTGAGCCGTATCGAGGGCTTCAGCCCGCGCAACGAGTCGGGCTGGAGCCAGGACCTGCGCAATTATCGAGGGCAAAAGATCGATGACCTGCGGATCTATGCCCTGGGTTATGTCTTTCCCGATGGCAGCAAGCTGCGTGTGGAGCATGGCGTGGCCCGGGACTACCTGCGCAGTTCCACGGTGAAGTTGTCCCGCAGTTTCGCCCTGGCTCCCGGGCACGACCTGGACCTCCAGGCAATCTGGGGACGCCAGCAGGATGCCGGTCGCTTGTTCGAGTACTCAGGAGTGCGTGGGTTGTACGAGGCGCAGTCGTCCCATGATGCCCGGCATCTGGACCTGGCCATCAATTACCGCTTCAGCCACTACTATCTGGGACTGAGCTGGAACAAGGTGCGGGGCGATGATTTCGATCGTATGTTCTTCGCCCAGGACCATGGCACCTGGAATAGCAGCGCCAAGCGCTTCTATTACTTCGGGTTGGAGGATGAGGCGCTGCTCAAGGTCGCTTCTGGCCTGGACTTCACCGCGTTCGGCCTGCCCCGGCTCAAGCTCGATGCACACTATGTGTTTTCCAATGCCGCCCGAGGGTACGAGGACTTCTCCCGCAGCGAGTTCCAGAGCCTGTTGCGCTATTCGTTCGATGGGCTTCTCAAGGGCTTGGAACTGGCCTGGCTGCACACCCGTTTTCGCACCCGAGGCGAGCCTGACGGTGTCCTGCGCCGGAGCATCTCCAGGGGACCGGCGGGCATCGTCAGTCATCACTCGGAGCGCTTCTTCTTCAACTACACCTATCGCTTCTAGCGCAGGGCCCGATCACTCAGGGAGCACCGGGCCGGTAACCGGTCGCCGGGAGGTTTGCCAGCTTCCTGGCAGCCGGTTAAGGTGGCGCCTTCTGTTTACGGGAGCTTGCATGCGTACGCCGATCCGCCTTCTTCTCAGTCTGTTGGCAGTACTGGCCCTGCCGGTCCAGGCCAACTGGTACCTGGACAACGAGTCCTCGCGTATTTCCTTCGTGACCACCAAGAACGCCAGCGTTTCCGAGGTCCAGCGCTTTCTGGTGCTGCATGGCAAGGTCGATGGCAAGGGCCTGGCCCAGTTACAGGTGGAGCTGGAGTCGGTCAGCAGCGGCATTCCGTTGCGCGACGAACGCATGCGCCAGGAGCTGTTCCAGATCCAGCAGTTTCCCGAGGCCCTGATCAGTGCCCAGATCAACCTGCGCCCCATCAATGACCTGGCCCCCGGAGCGCAGATCGAGCTGCTGTTGCCGGTCACCGTGAGCCTGCATGGCCGGGAGCACACCTATGACGCCGAACTCCTGGCCACCCGCCTGGATGACCGGCGCTTCCAGGTGGTGACCCTGGAGCCCCTGGTACTCAATGCCGAAGACTTCGGCCTGGCGCCTGGCGTGGACAGCCTGCGCAAGGTCGCGGGCCTGTCGGGTATCAGTCTCTCGGTGCCGGTGGGTGCGGTGCTGATCTTCACGGCCCGCTGACATGCGCGCAGCGGTGTTTCCTTGGCGCGAAGGCAACCGCTTCGAATTGCTGGTCGATGGTCCCGAGTTCTTCCCACGCATGCTGGTGGCCATTGCCCGGGCCCAGCAACAGGTGGAGCTGGAGCTGTACCTGGTGGAGGCCGGTTCCTGCGCGCAGGCCATGGTCGAGGCCATGGTCCTGGCTGCCGAGCGAGGGGTACGCGTGCGCTGCCTGTTCGACGACTACGGCAGCCTGGCATTTCCCCAGGCTTTGCGCCGTACCCTGACCGAAGCCGGGGTCGAGCTGCGTTTCTATAATCGCCTGCGCTGGCGCCAGGGGCTGCTCAATCTGTACCGCGATCATCGCAAGCTGTTGCTGGTGGACCAATCCTTGGCGGTGGTGGGGGGAACCGGTGTCACCGACGAGTTCTGGCTGCCCGAGAGCAATAGCTGCGAGTGGCATGAAGTGATGGTGCAGGTCAGCGGCCCGATAGTGCGCGACTGGCAGTTGTTGTTCGATCGCCAGTGGGACGCCAACCTGCACCGTGGTGCCTGGAAACCCCATGCCGATTTCGGCCTGCAACGCCTGCCGCGCCTGCCCGATACCGGTGAGGGCCTGGGGCGGCTCGCCTATGCCGACGCCCGCCAACACCGGGACATCCTGCATTCGCTGATTCGCGCCTTGCACAGCGGCCAGCGGCGCATCTGGCTGGCCACGCCTTATTTCCTGCCGACCTGGTCGGTGCGCCGTTCGCTGCGCAAGGCCGCAGCCCGAGGATTGGATGTGCGCTTGCTGTTGACCGGGCCGCGTACCGACCATCCGGCGGTGCGCTACGCCGGGCACCGCTATTACCCGCGACTGCTCAAGGCCGGGGTGCGGATCTTCGAGTACCAGCCGCAGTTCCTGCACCTGAAGATGGTGCTGGTGGACAATTGGGTGAGCGTCGGGTCCTGCAACTTCGACCACTGGAACCTGCGCTTCAACCTGGAGGCCAACCTGGAGGCCGTGGACCCGGTGCTGACCGCCGCCGTGGTGGCGAGCTTCGAGAAGGACTTTGTCCAGAGCGAGGAGGTCAGTCTGGCGGTGTGGCGCAACCGGCCCCTGTGGCGCCGGATCAAGCAGCGGATCTGGGGCTGGGTCGATCGCCTGGTGGTCAACCTGCTGGATCGTCGCGGCTGACCGTCACGGCTGATACGGCTACAGATATTGCGGGGATTACAGGGGATTGCAGAAGGAGGCGGCCGGCGCAGGTCATGCGCCAGCCGGTGAGGGGGATCAGAGCAGTTCGAAGCTCTGTTGCTGGACGTCCTGGGAATCCAGGCCGATCTGTACGTTGAAGTCGCCAGGTTCGGCGGCGTACTTGAGCTGGGCGTTGTAGAACTTCAGGTCGTCTTCGCTGATGTTGAAGCGGATGACCTTCTCTTCGCCGGCCTTGAGCATGACCTTCTGGAAGTTCTTCAGCTCCTTGATCGGACGAATGATCGACCCGGCCACATCCTGGATATACAACTGCACCACGGTCTCGCCGTCGCGCTTGCCAGTATTCTTCAAGGTCACGCTGGCCTCCAGTTTGCCGCCCTTGTGCAGGGTGGTGGAGGACAGGGCCATGTCCGACAGGCTGAAGCGGGTGTAGCTCAAGCCATAGCCGAACGGGAACAGCGGGCCGGTGATGTCATCGAAGTACTGCGAGGTGTAGTTGCCCGGCTTGCCTGGGGTGAACGGCCGGCCGATGGTCAGGTGGTTGTAGTAGGTCGGGATCTGGCCCACGGAGCGCGGGAAGGTGATCGGCAGTTTGCCCGACGGGTTGTAGTCGCCGAACAGGACGTCGGCGATGGCGTTGCCGCCCTCGGTGCCGCTGAACCAGGTTTCCAGGATCGCGTCGGCCTGCTGGTTTTCCTCCAGCAGGGTCAGTGGCCGGCCATTCATCAGCACCAGCACTAACGGTTTGCCGGTGGCCTTGAGGGCCTTGATCAGCGCTCGCTGGTTGGCCGGGATGTTCAGCTCGGTGCGGCTCGAGGATTCATGGGACATGCCCCGCGACTCGCCCACGGCCGCGACGATCACGTCAGAAGCCTGGGCCGCCTTCACGGCCTCGTCGATCATCTGTTGCGCTGGACGTGGGTCGTCCACCACTTCCGGGGCGTCGAAGTTGAGGAAGTTCAGGTAGTCCACCACCTTCTTGTCGTCGGTGATGTTCGAGCCCCGGGCGTAGACCAGCCGGGCCTGGTCGCCCAGCACATTGCGCATGCCGTCGTAGAGGGTTACCGACTGTGCCGGCACGCCGGCGGCGGCCCAGCTGCCCATCATGTCGATCGGTGCCTTGGCCAATGGGCCGACCACGGCGATCTTCGCGGTCTTTTTCAGCGGCAGGGTGTCGTTCTGGTTCTTCAGCAGCACCAGGCTGCGCCGGGCGATATCCCGGGCGTCGCTGCGATGCAGGCGGCTTTCGGCGTTGGTGTCGGCCGGATCGTCCTCGGCCTTGCCGATGCGCAGGTACGGATCCTTGAACAGGCCCATGTCGTACTTGGCCCCCAACACCTCACGCACGGCGTTGTCGATGTCCTTCTGTTCGATCTCGCCGGACTTGAGCAGCCCTGGCAATTCCTTGCCATACAACGAGTCGTTCATGCTCATGTCGATGCCGGCCTTGATCGCCAGCTTGGCGGCCTCGCGACCGTCCTTGGCGACACCGTGGCGGATCAGTTCGATGATCGCGCCGTGGTCGCTGACAGCCAGGCCCTTGAAACCCCACTCCTTGCGCAACAGGTCGTTCATCAGCCAGGTGTTGGAGGTGGCGGGCACGCCATTGATCGAGTTCAGGGCCACCATCACCCCGCCGGCACCGGCGTCGATCGCCGCGCGGTAGGGCGGCAGGTAGTCCTGGTACATCTTCACCGGACTCATGTCGACGATGTTGTAGTCGCGACCGCCTTCCACCGCACCGTACAGGGCGAAGTGCTTGACGCTGGCCATGATGCTGTCGGGGGCCGCCGGGCTCTTGCCCTGGTAGGCGTTGACCATCACCTTGGCGATTCGCGAGACCAGGTAGGTGTCTTCGCCGAAGCCTTCGGACGTCCGGCCCCAGCGTGCATCGCGGGAGATGTCGACCATCGGTGCGAAGGTGATGTCCAGGCTGTCGGCGCTGGCTTCCTGGGCGGCGATGCGCCCGGAGCGGCCGATGGCGTCCATGTCCCAGCTGGAGGCCAGGGCCAGGCTGATGGGGAAGATGGTCCGGTGGCCGTGGATCACGTCGTAGGCGAAGAACATCGGGATCTTCAGGCGGCTGCGCATGGCCGCGTCCTGCATCGGCCGGTTTTCCGGGCGCGAGATGGAGTTGAACGTGGCACCGATGTTACCGGCGGCGATCTCCTTGCGGATCAGCTCCCGGGGCATTTCCGGGCCGATGCTGATCAGGCGCAGTTGGCCGATCTTTTCCTGCAGGGTCATCCGCTTGAGCAGATCGGTGATAAAGGCTTCCTTGTTCTCCAAGGGGACCGGGGCAGACTCGGCCAATACAGGGTGACTGGCCAGGCTGACCAGCAGACCCAGCAAACACAGCTTCTTCATGAATTTGTTCTCAAGGGCTCAAGCCCGACGCATGAGTGACGCGCCGAACAGCCAAAATTTAGGGGGCAGCTATTGTTGTTCAGATAATTCCCGCACACTTCAGGTCGTGTGAAAACGACTACCTTGGGCAATATGGCGTTAAAAACAGGCTTGTCTTGCCTTGACTCGCGACGTTTTCACACAGCCTTATTTCTGAACTCTTTTTCGCGCTGGGCATCTTTTAGCCCATCAGCCCGATGCATTCCAGTAGCGTTGGCAGATTTTGCCCTGCCAGGCCTGAAAACACGGGCAAAAGATTCTCTTCAACCAGGTTGTGCAAGGAGCCTCACCCATGAACATCACCCAAAGCCTGCGCTCGAGCTGGCCCGTCGCCGCCCTGTTGCTGCTCACCAGCCTGCTCAGCGGCTGTGGCATCAACAACATCCCGACCCTGGACGAGCAGGTCAAGGCCGATTGGGGCCAGGTACAGAACCAGTACCAGCGCCGTGCCGACCTGATCCCCAACCTGGTGGAGACCGTCAAGGGCTACGCCAAGCATGAGGAAGAGACGCTGACTGCGGTGGTCGAGGCGCGGGCCAAGGCGACCTCGATCCAGGTGGACGCCAAGACCCTGGACAACCCGGAAAAGCTCAAGCAGTTCCAGCAAGCCCAGGATCAGCTCAGCGGTGCCCTGAGTCGCTTGATGGTGGTGTCCGAGCGCTACCCGGACCTCAAGGCCAACCAGAACTTCCTGGCCCTGCAGTCCCAGCTTGAAGGTACCGAGAACCGCATCGCCGTGGCCCGTCGCGATTTCATCCTGGCAGTGCAGAAGTACAACACCGAGATCCGTACTTTCCCCGGTCGTCTCTGGCACAGCTTGATGTACAGCGACCTGCCGGTGCGTGAGTCGTTCGAGGCCACCAGCCCCGATGCTGACAAGGCCCCGCAAGTGAAGTTCTGATGAACCACGGGCAGCGCGTGCTGCGAGGCGCGCTGCTGTGGCTATGGCTGGTGAGTGGCGCCGTACTGGCGCAGCAACCAGGGCCAACGCCCACGGATGGGGTGCAGTTGCGTTCGGCGCAATCCACTGTCCAGGTCGAGCCCGCACCGGCCACTGCGACAGCGGTGCCGCTTGAAAGCCTGTTTCCCAAGCTGACGGGCAGGGTGGTGGACACCGCGCAGATGCTCACGCCTTCGGCGCAGGTCTACCTGGCGCAGATGCTCGAACGGCTCGAGCAGAGCACCACCGACCAGGTGGTGGTGGTCACTGTGCCGAGCCTGGGCGGCTACAGCATCGAGGAGTTCGGCCTGCAACTGGGGCGGCACTGGGGTATCGGCCAAAAGGACAAGAACAACGGAGTCCTGCTGCTGGTGGCCAAGGATGATCGCAAGGTGCGGATCGAAGTGGGCTACGGCCTGGAAGGGCGGATCGACGATATCTGGGCGCACCTCATTATCAACGACTCGATCATTCCGTATTTCAAGGATGAGCTGTACTCCTCCGGGATCATTACCGGCACCACCTCCATCGTGCGTCTGCTGGAGCCCAACAGCACGCGGATGCTGGCGCACCGCTGGGTGGTGCAGAGCTGGTACCAGCAGATCGAATGGATGTGGTGGTTCAAGGTGTTGTTCTTCCTGGTGTTCGCCGTCTTGCCCCTGGGCGCGATACTGGCTTCGTGGCGCAACAGCGAGGCTGAACCAGGCCGTGCCAGCGATGATCCGCCCACACGTGAACCCAGGGCCGAGCGTGATTCGGGATCGAGCAGTTCATTCGACTGGTTCGACTCCGGCAGTTCGAGTTCCGGCTCAAGTTCCGATTCGGATAGTTTCAGGGGCGGCGGTGGCAGTTTTGGCGGTGGCGGGGCATCCGGCAGTTGGTAGTGCAAGTGAAAAGTCATTGAGGACGAGGTGCTGATGCGACTCTATAAAATCGGCCTGGTGCTGTTGCTCTGGGTCTTGGCAATTTCGGCCCAGGCCGAGCTGAAGTTCCCAGCCCTGAGCGGGCGGGTGGTGGACGATGCGCAGATGCTCGAGCCGGCCACGCGCGCCCAGTTGACCCAGGAACTTGCGGCCCATGAGCAGGCCACCAGTGAACAATTGGTGGTGGTGACCCTGGCGAACCTGCAGGGCGCCACCATCGAGGATTATGGCTACCAGCTGGGGCGCCACTGGGGCATTGGCCAGAAGGACAAGAACAACGGCGCGCTGCTGATCGTTGCCCGGGATGAGCGCAAGCTGCGCATCGAAGTGGGCTATGGCCTGGAAGATCGCCTGACCGATGCCCAGGCCTCGGTGATCATCAACCAGGTCATCACCCCGGCGTTCAAGAACGGACAGTTCAGCAAGGGCATCAGCGACGGGGTTTCGGCGATGCTCCTGGTGCTGGGCGGCACGCCGCTGGATGAGCCTGCCACCGCTTACGGCACGGGTGAGAGCAGCGCTCAGGACGATTTTGTCCAGCGTCACCCGTTGCTGTTCATCTTCCTGGTGCTGCTGTTCATCCTGGTGGTCATGGTCGCGCAGGCGCTCGGTTTGATCTCCACTACCAGCGGGCGCGGTGGCGGCGGAGGCGGTGGCTTCGGCGGTTTTGGTGGCGGGTCCGGCGGTGGCGGCGGCTTCAGTGGCGGTGGCGGCAGCTTTGGCGGTGGTGGCTCCTCCGGCGGCTGGTAACTGACAATAAAAAGCGGAAATCTAACGACATGGCATTACTCAGTGAATTCGAACAACGGCAGGTGGCCGAAGCCATCGCCCGGGTGGAACAGCAGACCGACGCCGAACTGGTGACGGTGCTGGCCGCCCGCGCCGACGATTACGCCTACATCCCGCTGCTCTGGGCCAGCCTGCTGGCGCTGGTGGTACCGGGACTGGTGCACTACGCCACCGGCTGGCTGAACATGCATCTGTTGCTGCTGGCGCAGTGGGCGACCTTTATCGTGCTGTGCCTGGTGTTCCGCCTGCCGCGGATTACCACCCGGCTGATTCCGCGTTCGGTGCGCCACTGGCGTGCCTCGAACCTGGCCCGGCGCCAGTTCCTCGAACAGAACCTGCACCACACCGTGGGCGGTACCGGGGTGCTGATCTTCGTCAGCGAAGCCGAGCGCTATGTGGAGATCCTGGTGGACGAAGGCATCTCCAGGCGCCTGGACAACAAGAATTGGCACGCTATTGTCCAGGCCTTTACCCAGCAGGTGAAGCAGGGCCAGACCTTGCAGGGCTTTCTCGACTGCATCGCGTCCAGTGGCGAGCTGCTCAAGGAGCACGTGCCGCTGACCCAATCGCGCAACGAGCTGCCCAACCGCCTGGTGGTGCTCAACTGAGCCCTGAGGGCTCGGTTGCTGAAGAATCTGCGCCGTCGGGTCAATAACTCCGTGCCCCGACGGCTCATCCCCCCTAAAATACCCGCCATTTCCCGATTCGCTCCCCGCACCGCCCGAGGCTCCAGCCCCATGTCCGTCACCGCACCTTCCGTCCGGCCCACGCCGGACCACCATGCCCAGTTCCTGCAATTGCTGGAGACCAGCCTGGCGCAAAACGCCTTCATCAAGCTGGTACTGGCCAAGCACGTGGGCGCCGAGGCGGACCTGCAACGGCTGATCATCAAGCAGCTGACGGTCAAGGAGCAGCCGTGCCTGTCCTTCGTCTATCGCTACAAGACCCGCGATATCACCAAGAACTTCTCCCTGGACGAAGGCATTGCCGCCATCGCCGAGCTGCTGCCGGCTTCGTTCAAGAACGCCCATTTGCTGACCCTGACCGATGAGGTCCAGCTGGAATACAGCAAGAAGGGCAAGAGCTCGCTGTTCAAGGGCAAGCCGCAAACCCAGCGCGATGTGCCGTCCGCCGAGCACAACCGCGAGAAGAACCGCTTCCTCGACCTGGACCGGCCGTTCCTCGCCGACCTGGGCGTGACCAACAAGCAGCACGAGCTGATTCCGGCGATGTCGCGCAAGTGGAAGCAGATCAACAAGTTCATCGAGGTGTTCAGCCATGCCCTGGGCAGCTCGCCGATCGACCTTGCGCAGCCGGTGCGGGTGGCGGACTTCGGTTCCGGCAAGGGCTACCTGACCTTCGCCATCCACGACTACCTGCGCAATACCCTCAAGGCCCAGGGCGAAGTCACCGGGGTCGAGCTGCGCGAGGACATGGTGACCCTGTGCAACGCCGCCGCGCAGCGCCTGGAGCATCCGGGCCTGGTGTTCAAGTGCGGTGACGTACGCAGCGTGGCCCCCAGCGAACTGGAAGTGATGATCGCCCTGCATGCCTGCGACATCGCCACCGACTACGCGATCCACACCGGCATCCGCTCCGGGGCGGCGATCATCATGTGCTCGCCGTGCTGCCACAAGCAGATCCGCCAGCAGATCCAGAGCCCGGCGTTGCTCAAGCCCATGCTGCAATACGGCCTGCACCTGGGGCAGCAGGCGGAGATGGTCACCGACAGCCTGCGGGCGCTGTTCCTCGAAGCCTGTGGTTACGAAACCAAGGTCTTCGAGTTCATCTCCCTGGAGCACACCAACAAGAACAAGATGATCCTCGCGGTCAAGCGTGCCGAGCCCCAGGACCCGACCCAGTTGTTGGCGCGGATCGACGAACTCAAGGCTTTCTACCGCATCAGCGAACACTGCCTGGAGACCCTGCTCAAGGCAGACAAGCAGCTGTAAGCGGCCAGTGGATGGCTGCAAGCGAGAAGCTTGCAGCTTGCCGCTTGTGGCTTGCAGCTGTAGTACCTGGCTATTACCCGGCCCGGCCGATTGCGACTACCTTGAGTACTTCTTCTGTCCACGTGTTTCCTTGAAGGGAGTCCACTCCATGGCCGCGAAAAAGATCCTCATGCTGGTTGGCGACTACGTCGAAGACTACGAAGTGATGGTGCCGTTCCAGGCACTGCAGATGGTCGGGCATACAGTGCATGCCGTCTGCCCGGACAAGAGCGCCGGGCAGACCGTGCGCACGGCGATCCACGACTTCGAGGGCGACCAGACCTACAGCGAGAAGCCTGGGCACCTGTTCGCCCTGAACTTCGATTTCGCCAAGGTGCAGTCCAGCGACTACGACGGGCTGCTGATCCCCGGTGGCCGTGCCCCGGAGTACCTGCGACTGAATGAAAAGGTCCTGCAACTGGTCAAGGAATTCGACCGGGCCGGCAAGCCGATTGCTGCGGTGTGCCATGGCGCGCAACTGCTGGCCGCGGCAGGCATCCTCGAAGGCCGTGAATGCAGCGCCTACCCGGCCTGCGCCCCGGAAGTGCGGCTGGCGGGGGGCACCTATATCGATATCCCCGTGACGCAAGGCCATGTCCAGGGCAACCTGGCGACCGCCCCGGCCTGGCCGGCCCACCCCAGCTGGCTGGCCGGTTTCCTCGGCCTGCTGGGCACCCGGATCGCCCTGTAAGCGAGTGCCACGCCATGTGCGAACTGTACGTCAAGGCTGACCCGATCCTCTACGAATCGCGTTCGCGCTCGCTGCGTATTCGTGGCGTGGTCACCACCCTGCGCCTGGAAAACCAGTTCTGGGACATCCTCAGCGAGATCGCCGAGGTGGACGGCATGACCACCAACCAGCTGATCGCCAAGCTCTATGAAGAGGTCATGGACTACCGCGGCGAGGTGGTGAATTTCGCCTCCTTCCTGCGGGTCAGCTGCACCCGCTACCTGAGCCAGCGGCGTAGCAGCGCTCCCGATCTCAACCTGGTTCGCCTCAACCGATGACCCGTAGCCGCTGCTGAGCCTACGAAGCTGCGCACGCCCCGAAGGGGGGCAAGGTCTGCGCTGTAGATTGCCAAGCAAGGTCCTGCGGACCTTTGTGCAGCCTCGCAAGCCCTGTAGTGGCTACAGGGCCTCTGCTCAAGGCTGAAGGTCACAGCCCCAGGCGCACCAGCTGGCGCAGGTCGGCGATCACCGCCGGGTTGCCGCCTTCGAGCACATCCAGGCGAATCTGCGCGATCAGTGATTTGAGCAGTTCGGTCTGGGTCATCCGCGTCGCCTGCAGCAGGCGCGCGAGATCCTCGGCCACATAGTGGTTCACCTTAAGCGACAGGCGTTTCATTGCATTCACGGCAGGTATCTGGCGGACCTCGGCCTGTTGGGCCAGGTACTGGGCGAAGCCGTCGTGCACTTGTTCCAGGGCAGGTACAAGGGGGGCGCTGAAGTAGTAGCTGAAGAACAGCTTGCGCATCTGCACCCCGGCGTCCTCGGCCACCGAGTGCATCGCGGCGTCCAGCACGTCGAGGTAGACCGCAGGCAGCCGCGCCTCGATGGAGGTCAGTTGCTGGCGGCGCGCTTCCTTGATCGCCGGGGTCGACTGGGGGGGAATGGCTACCGTGGTAGCGCACTGATCACAGACCCCCACCAGGATCTCCCGGGCCTGACCGTTGCCGTCGCTGAAGGGCACGTCGCGCCGGGTGTAGGTAATGCCCACGACCTGCTGGCAATGCTCACAAAGTGCCTTGCCCCGGTCGCCCTGCAGATAGAGTTTCATGGGTTGTCCTCATCGGTGAACGCTGATGAACCACGCATCTGGCTCGATAAAGTAGAACTTGATGTACCAGCCCGCCTTCCTCAGCACATGGACGGCAAGGTCCGGGGCGCTGTGGTGGGCACTGCACTGGTGGTCGGTGCCCTTGCAGGCGACGATGACCTCGATCAGTTGGCCGGCCGAAACCTCGCCGGTGGCCAGCAGGTTCTTGACCTCGATCGAGGCGCGTGCGGCATGTAGATAGTTACCGCTCTGTAGTGCATTGATCAGGTCCCGCCTGACCTTCCTGAAGCCTCTGTCCATGATGCTTGCCTGTTTGTACGATAATATTCGTACGAGATCAATGGGGCGTTGGCTGAAAGCGCCCAAAGGCATTCCAACGGTTTTCAGGGGGGGAGGTCGATCCTAGCCCAGGGAGGGCCAGTGGGAGGGCGAAGCTAAAGGTTTGCAATACATCGGTGGTGCTTCGCCTGGCGCAGCGTGCTGTGCCAGGCGAAGGCCTTCAGAAGAACCGCGTCACGCTGATCTTGGCGTTGCGCCCCAGGCTGTAGGCGTTGTCGCCACTGAGCGGCGGGCGGTAGTCGCGGTTGAACATGTTGTCCAGGGTGAAGTTGACTTCGGTGCCCTTGAGGTAGGCCTGCTGGGGTTTCCAGTTGGCGAACAGCCCGTGCACGTTGTAGCGGTCGTTGCCGTACTGGTTCCAGTAGGAGTCGCCCAAGTCGCTGGCCGGACCGCTGGGGTACTTGTCGCTGGGCAGGCGGTCGGTCTGGCGCACCCATTGTCCCTGCCAGCCCACCTGGGCGTCCCACTGGGGAATCTTCAGGCCCAGGGTTGCCACCCATTTGCGCGGCGGAATGTCCCGGGCCCAGACGTTCGGCCCCCAGGGGTTGGTGTAGGCGCCCTGGTGCTTGCCGGTGATCCACGAATAGGACAGCGCGCCGAATAGGTAGGTGGAGTCGTAGTAGCTTTCGACTTCGAAGCCCTTGATGGTCAGGTCGCCGATATTGCGATACACCGACATCGGCGACTCCTTGCACACCTGGGCGATGCTCTTGCCGGTGCTCAGCTGCTCGGCGCAGCCGATGCCGGTGGCCTTGAGAATCTCGTCGCTGATCTTGTTCTGGAACACCGTGGTGCGAATCTGTGCGCTGTCGTTGTCGGTCAGCAGCTTGGAGAAGTTGTGGATGGTCCCCGCCCGCAGCGCGGTGATGCGCTCCGGATCCAGGTTGCGGCTGGTGGAGGAGCGAGTGCTACCCGGGGCCTGGACTTCGTACTGCTCGTCGATCACCGGCGCGCGCCAGGTCTTGCTGTAGTCGGCGAACAGCGCCAGGTTCGGGTTGACGTTCCAGTACGCCGAGAGCCGTGGCGACCAGCCGGTGTAGGTCTTGTCGCCATAGTCATGACCGTCCTTGGGGTTGCTGCTGTTGTACAGCGGCGCATCGTTCTCCTCGCCACGGTTGCGCACATGGTCGTAGCGCAGAGACGGGGTCAGGGTGAAGTCGCCCAGGGTGATGGCGTCCTGGATGTAGAAGGCGTTGTTGTCGACCTTGCCATGAGGCATGAACCCCGGCTGGTAGTGGCCGTAGTTGTACTTGGGCACTTCATAGGTCTTGCCCGGCATCCACATGTCCACCTCGCGGGTGTGCTTGCGGATCTGCGTGCCGAGAGTCAAGGCGTGGTCCAGAGGACCGGTGCTGAAGCGGCTGATGTTGGTCACTTCGAGGATCTTGTCCTCGTAGCCCACGGTGATCTTGCGCCCGCCGGTGACCGGTTGATAGAAGGCGGTCGGGCCGCGTTCGTCGGTCTGATCGGTCTTGGAGTTGGAATACTGGACCTTGAGGTCGACCCAGGGGTTGTCCACCGGCTGGTACTCGTACTTGGCCAGCCAGGTGGTGTCGATGGTGTTGCGCTGGGCCAGGTAGCGCTTGGTGGCGCCGTCATAGCCGTACTTGTCGATGTTGGCCTTGCTTGGCGGCTCCGGGTAGTTCTTGGCCGAGAAGGGCGCCCAGATATCGCTGTCGGAGCTGCTGTAGGTGAAGCCCAGGCGCTGCTCGTCGGTCAGTTGCATGTTGAGCTTGAACAGCTGGCCGTCCAGGTCCTGGGCGGTATTGGGCTGGCGCTTGGGGTTGACCAGGTACTGGTTGCGCGGATCGGGGATCGAGCTGGCCAGCTTCATGTCGTCGCCATCGCGCTTGGTCCAGTAGGCCAGGGCATCGAAGCGATGATCGTCGGTGCGGCCATAGACCGCCGAGGTATAGGCCTGCTGATGGTCGTTGCTGCTGTAGCCGTACTTGACCATGGCGCCGACATTGCGCCCGTCCTGCAACAGGTCCGGGGCGTCCTTGGTCTCGGTGTGCACGGTGCCGCCGAAGCCGCCGTTGCCGGTCTTGGGCGAGTGCGGGCCCTTTTCCACCTCGACCCGGCGGATCAGCTCCGGCTCGATGAAGATCACCCCTTGCTGGTAGCGCTCGAAGCCGCTCTTGGTGGCGCCGTCGACGGTGATCGGCACATCCTCGGCGTCTCCCAGGCCCCAGATATTGATGGTCTGGCCACCCGGTTTCAGCGAGCCGCCCAGGCTCACGCCGGGCAGGGTATCGATCAGGCTGACCACGTTGTTGGCCTGGTGGCGATCGATCTCTGCCTGGTTCAGGGTCGAGCGGCCAACGCTGGAGGAGTCCACCACCGAACCGTTGCCGATCACGCTCATGGCCCCTAGTTGCAAGGCCGAGCCGCTGCTCTGGCTGGTTTCGGCGGGACGCACGATATAGGTGTTGTCGACCTTGACCAGGCTGAACTGGCCGTTGCGCAGCAACTGGCGGATCGCCTCTTCCGGGCTGAAGTCACCTTGCAGGGCTGGCGCCTTGGCATTGCGCAGCAGTTGCTCGTCGAACAGCAGCTGGATTTTCGCTTGCTGAGCGATCTGGCTCAGGGATGCGGCCAGGGGCTGCGCCGGCAACTGGAAATGGAGTGATCCGGCGTGGGCCTGCAGGCTCAACGCCAGGCAGGCGGCCAGCAGGGTCGGACGGGTACGGACTAACGGTACAGGCAAGAGCGCGCGAAACATGACTTCCCCCAGAGCGGCTTAAAGGCCAGAAAAGCGCTGCGGACAAATCGCAGACGGGAGGAAGACGCGGCAGTGAAAAAAAACCTCATGTGCAAATGAAAAATATTCTCATGTGTGAATTTCAGCGGGCTTCGATCTTCAACTGGCCATTGGCCTGGGCCACGGTTTTGACCGGGATCAGCGCGGGCAGGGCCTTGATCAGGGCGTCCGGATCGTTGACGTCCAGGTTGCCCGAGACCTTGTAGGCACCCAGGGGGCCATCGGCCAGTTGCACTGGCTGGCGCCGGTACAGGTTCAACTCGTCCACCAGGCTGGCCAGGTCGCGGTTGCGAAAGGCCAGGCGCCCGCTACGCCAGTCCGCCACGTCGTCTTGATCCAGGGACTGCTGGCGCAAGGTGCCTTTTTGCAGGTCGTAGATGGCCTGTTGCCGGGCACCGAGCAAGGCCAGTTCGGCGGGGCGCCCGTCCGGGCTGAAGGCTACTTGCCCGTGGGCGACGCTGACCACCAGCTGGCGTTGGCCACGGCGCACATCGAAGGCCGTGCCAACGACCCGTACCTTGGCCGCGCCACTGTGCACCCACAGCGGTCGCTCCTTGTCGGCGGCGACCTCCAGGTACAACTGGCCGTGTTGCAAGTAGATATCGCGCTGTTGTGCGCTGAAGTCGATTTGCACCTGGGTATTGGCGTTGACGTACAAGGTGCTGCCATCGGGGAGCTTGAAGGCTCGTGCCCCCTGTTCCTGGGCCGCGACCTGCTGGACGTAGGGTGTCCTGGACGTGCCGAGGTTGACTGCCAGCACCGTGCACAGCACGGCAGCGGCCACCGCCAGGGCCGGACGCCAGACCGGATTCCTGCGCTGGGGCAGTGCAATCGGCTTGCTCAGTTGCTGCAATTGCGCCAGGTCGACCCACAACTCTTCGAATTCGACATAGGCCCGGGCATGGGCCGGGTGCGCCATCCAGGCTTCGAAGGCCTTGCGGGTAGCGCGGTCCGGGGAGTTGCGGTTACGGGCGAACCAACCGGCGGCCTCGCTATCGATTTGTGCGGTACCGGGGTCGTCATGGTTGCCGGGAAAGCGGGTCATTCAGGCAGCTCCTTGCCGTTTTCTCGTTGTAGATGCTGCTTGCAATGCAGCAGGGCAAAGGCGATGTGTTTTTCCACCATGCTGACGGAAATTCCCATGCGCTTGGCAATCTGTGCCTGGCTCAACCCTTCGAAGCGGTGCAGCATAAGGGCTTCGCGGCGGCGCGGCGAGAGTTGGGCAAGGACTTCTTTCAATTGTTCCAGGCGTTGCAGGCGCTGGGCCGCAGGCAGCGGCTCGTGCTGTTCGTCGGCCAGCGGTTCGCTGTCGAAGCTTTCTTCGGGATGGGCGTCCTGGTGCACCTTGCTGCGCACCTGCTGGCGTCGCCAGTGATCGCGCAACAGGTTGCGGGCCATCTGGAACAGGAAGGCCCGGGGCTGCTCCACCTGGGCCCGGTCACGGTAATCGAGCCATTGGGTGAATACGTCCTGGGTCATGTCCGCCGCGTCGTTGGCGTTGTCCGTCCGTTTACGCAGGAAATGCAGGATGTCCGCATAGAACCCGCGAACTGAGTCCACCGAAGCAGAGTCGGGCTTGGAGCGAGACATGGATATCCTTCTTGACGACGCGGTGGGCAGGAGGTCGCGAATGATATCGAGAATTATTGCCATTTGTCACTTGGCCATTTGATGGCACTTTCCAGGTGCCCATCAGCCCCCCGCAATGGCTTGTCGACCCGCGCCGACAAGCCGTTGGCTGCCTTCAGATCACGAAGAATCCATGGGTGCCATCGCGTCCCAGCTGCGCCACCAGGCCGAATTCCCAGTCCAGGTAGGCCTGCATGGCTTCCCGGGGATTATCGGTACCTTCATAAGGGCGCCGGTAGCGATCGATGCGTGGTGAGGCCAGGCGCTGCTGGCCTTCTTCCAGGGGCAATCCGGCTTCGATCCAGGCGCTTGTGCCGCCGCTGAGAACGAACACCGGGCGTTGGGTCAGGGCCTGCAAGTGCGGTACGACGAAGCGCGCCAGCAGGCTGCTGCCACAGGTCAGGACGAAGCGCTCGGGTGGCGGCAGGCGCTCCAGGGCCTGGGCCAACTGGCTGGGCAGTACCCACCAGGCGCCAGGGATATGGCGTTGCACATGATTGGCGCTGGCAGTGACATCCAGCACCAGGGTGCCGGGCTCGCGCAGCCAGTCGGCCAGGGTCCGCGGGCTGATTTCCTCGACTACCGGGCTGTCCGGCAACGGTGCCTGCCACGGCCCGCGCACGCTGAAGTCGCTGCCCCGCAAGCCGTCGAGCACGGCTACTTGCCAGCCCATCTGCGCCAGCCATGAAGCGCTCATGTTGGCCCGCACGCCATCGTCGTCCACCAGCACCAGGCGCGCGCCGCGCACGCTGGCGAAATGGTCGGTCTCCTGCACCAGCTGGCCGCCTGGGGTGGAGCGGGCGCCGGGCAGGTGGCCGGCGGCGAATTCTTCCGGGCTGCGCACATCGAACAGATAGCTGGTGCGCTGGGGTTCGGCCTGCCAGCGGCGCCACTGGGCCAGGTCGATGCGCGCCACGTCGGCCCGGTCGGCCACCGCCCGGGCCGCGGCCTGGGCTTGTGCGCGGTGGGCGCCGACGTGTGTGGTGACGCGCCGCTGCTGGCCGTGTTCCAGGGCCTGGCCGGCGAGGGTCCAGCCGATGGTGCCGTTGCGCAGGGCCGCCACCGGGTTGGGAATACCGGCGTTCACCAGCGATTGGGTGCCGATGATGCTGCGGGTGCGCCCGGCACAATTGACCACCACCCGGGTTTGCGGATCGGGCGCCAGTTCACGGACCCGCAGCACCAGCTCGGCCCCGGGCACGCTGGTACTGCCAGGGATGCTCATGGTCTGGTACTCGTCGAAGCGCCGGGCATCGAGCACCACCAGGTCGGCTTGCTGATCGAGCAGGGCCTGCAACTCCTCGGCAGCCAGCGATGGCGTGTGGCGCTCGGTCTCCACCAGTTCGCCAAAGGCCTTGCTCGGCACGTTGACGTCCTTGAACAACTCGCCCCCGGCGTTGTGCCAACCGTCGAGGCCGCCTGCGAGCAGGGCGACATCGCTGTAGCCCAGTTGCCGCAGGCGGGTTGCGGCGCGTTCGGCCAGGCCTTCGCCTTGGTCGTAGAGAGTGATGGCGGTATCGCGCCTGGGGATGCGCGCATACACCTCCAGCTCCAGTTTCGACAGCGCGATGTTGGTGGCGAACAGCGGATGGGCCTCGGCGAAGGGCGCTTCTTCACGCACGTCCACCAGGGCCAGTTCCTGGCGTTCGAGCAAGGCCTGGCGGATCTGTGCCGGGCGGCGGGTCGGGAAATCGGTCATTGCAGGGGCTCCTTCGACAGGTCCCAGAGGTTGGGCAGCAAGGTATTGGAATAGCCGGAGATGAAGAGCTTCTCGTGACCGTCCAGGTCATGCACCCCACGCCGCACCGCGCCGATGTTGGCGCCGTAGACATGGATGCTGATGGACACCCGGTCGGCATGGGCGTTGGTCACCTGGTGGATATCGCCAATACGCGGCGACACCGCTTCCACCTGGCCCGGCACCAGGCGCACCGGTGAGCCGGCAGGTTGCAGGCGGCCGTCGGCCAGGCGCTCGAAGCCCTGGGAGTCCTCGGCGCCGCGCAGCATGCCGATCAGGCCCCAGGTGCGGTGGTCATGAATCGGCGTGCATTGGCCCGGGCCCCAGACGAAGCTGACGATGGAGAAGCGCTGGCGCGAGTCGGTGTGCAGCAGGAATTGCTGGTAGCGCTGCGGGTCGGCCTGGGCGAAGGCGTCGGGCAGCCAGTCGTCCTGGCTTACCAGGCGTTGCAGCAAGGCCGCGCCCTGGTCCAGGACCCGGACTTCGTCGGGATGACTGTCGAGCAGTTCGGCCAGGTCGCCGATGAAGCCGCGCAGGCGGGCCAGGTTGGGTGAGGCGATGGAGACGGTCGAGGCGTTGTGGGGCATGGGTTCCCTCCGTGGACACAGGACGAACGACACGAACTACACGGTCGAGCTAAAAGGTATTATTCTTATCGAACATTTTTCCAGTCATTTATTATGCGAAAAAAGAATGAAGATAGATGATCTGAACGCGTTCGTGGCGGTGATCCGCTGCCAGACCATCAGCCAGGCGGCCGACGCCCTGCAACTGACCCAGCCGGCCATCACCCGCCGGGTGCAGAACTTCGAGGAGGCGCTCGGGGTCGAGCTGCTGGACCGCAATACCAAGCCGCTCAAGCCCACCAGCATGGGCCTCAGGGTGTATGGCCAGTGCCTGGAGGTGCTACGCAGCATCGATGCGCTGAACGAGCTGGTGGCCAGTGACGGCGCGCCCAGCGGCGCCCTGCGCATCGGCGTGCCACAGACCATTGGCGATGTGGTGCTGCTCGATGCCTTGAGCCAGTTGAAGACCCTCTACCCGCAGTTGCAGACCTCGGTGGCCACCGGTTGGGGCAGCCACCTGCTGGGCAAGGTCGAGAACGGCGAGCTGGATGTGGTGGCCGCGCTGTTTCCTGCCGGCAAGGTGTTTCCCGAGGCGGTGGTGGGGCGCTCCCTGGGCAGCATGAACCTGGTGGTCGTGGCGGCCCGGGGCGAAGCGCGCAAGCGTTCCTGCAAGCTTGCCGATTGTTACCAGCGCGGCTGGGTGCTCAATCCCGATGGCTGCGGTTTTCGTGCTGGCCTGCAACGGGCCCTGAGTGCACAGGGCCTGTCGCTGCAGATCAACCTGGAGACCTTCGGTACCGAGCTGCAACTGGGGTTGATCGCCAATGGCCTGGGGTATGGCCTGGTGCCGCTGCCGTTGCTGGAAAACAGCAGCCACCGGGACAAGCTGGAGATCGTGCCGGTCAGTGATTTCAAGCCGGTGATCGACCTGTGGCTGATCCATCCGCGCTTCCTCGGCAACCTCCAGGAGCCTGTGAGCATGTTCGGCGAAATGGTGGCCGCCCGTGTCGGCCAGTCACCGTCCTGAACGGGGCGGATAGCTCGCTGATTTGCAAGTGAATTGCATATCTCAATTGTCAGTTAATGCAATATATGTATATTAATTTAGAGCCAAAACGAATTTCACGGACGTTTTTTATGTAGTTAGCATGGGATTCGAACGCGCTGAAATAGGGATATTGAAATGCCTGCGCAAGCCCCGCTCAAAGTCTCCGGCCATTGGACCGCAAGCCCTGGATATCGGGCCCTGGTGCAACTGCTGCTACGCCTGGCCAGCCCCTTGCTGCTGCTCTTGCTGTGGGAATTGGCCGCGCGCACCGGGTTGTTGCCGGCGCGGGTCATCGCCGCCCCCAGCACCATCGGTGCCACCCTGTGGCAGATGCTGGGCAGCGGTGAACTGGGCGGGCATCTGTGGGTGTCCCTCAAGCGCGCTTTCGCTGGCCTGGCCATCGGCGTCAGCCTCGGTACGCTGCTCGCCCTGTTGGCCGGCCTGTCGCGCGGTGGCGAGCTGGCCATCGACTCACCGATGCAGATGCTGCGTACCCTGCCGTTCCTGGCCATCGTGCCGCTGTTCATCCTCTGGTTCGGGGTCGGCGAGACGCCCAAGATCGCCCTGATCGCCCTGGGTACCACCTTTCCTATCTACCTCACGCTGTTCTCCGGCATCCGCAGCCTCGATCCCAAGCTGGTGGAGGCCGCGACCCTGATAGGCCTCAAGCGCTGGGAACTGATCGTCCACGTGATCCTGCCCGGGGCCCTGCCGGCGTTCTTCGTCGGCTTGCGCTACGCCTTCGGCATCAGCTGGCTGGGCCTGGTGGTGGTGGAGCAGATCAACGCCAGCGCCGGCATCGGCTACCTGGTCAACGACGCCCGGGACTTCATGCGCACCGACGTGATCGTGATCTGCCTGCTGGTCTACAGCGTGCTCGGCCTGGGCATCGATGCCCTGGTACGGGGCCTTGAACGTTTCGCCCTGGCCTGGCGGCCGACTTTCATCAGGAGTTGAGCCATGCACCTGTCATCTTCGCTATCGGGCCCGACCGCAGCGGGCCATTCGCTGACCGCTGTCGAAGGCCGTGGCATCACCCGGCGCTTCGCCGGGCAGGCGGTACTCGACGAACTGGACCTGGATATCGCCCCGGGAGAGTTCGTCGCCCTGCTGGGCCGCAGCGGTTCGGGCAAGACCACTTTGTTGCGCGCCCTGGCCGGCCTGGAACCCATCGACGCCGGGCGCTTGCAGGTACCGACGGCCATGGCTGCGGTGTTCCAGGAGCCACGCTTGATGCCCTGGAAGCGCGTTTGGCGCAACGTCGCCCTCGGCGTGCGGGGCGAGCAGGTGCGGCAGCGGGCCCAGGCGGCGCTGGAGGAAGTGGACCTGGCCCATCGGTTGCAGGCCTGGCCCGGCACCTTGTCCGGTGGCGAGGCCCAGCGCGTGGCCCTCGCCCGGGCCCTGGTGCGTGAGCCGCAGCTGTTGTTGCTGGACGAACCCTTTGCCGCCCTCGACGCGCTGACGCGGATCCGCATGCATCGGTTGATCATCCGCCTGTGGCAGGCCCATGCCCCGGCGGTGCTGCTGGTGACCCACGATGTCGATGAAGCCCTGCTGCTGGCCGATCGCGTGCTGGTGCTGGTCAACGGGCGTATTGCCGAACAACTGCCGATCCGCCTGCCGCGCCCGCGCCAGGCCGGCCTTCCCGGGTTCCAGCAACTGCGTGGGCGGTTGCTGCAATTACTGGGCGTCGAAACCGAGGCCGAGCCGGCCCCCCTTGTTGCCCCACCACTGAGCAGGATTGCCAGCCGATGAGCCTTTGCACCGAACCATCCATCGCCACTGCGGCGCCCCTTGAGCTGGACTCCGTAGCGTTCGCCGACCTGCTGCAGCAGTTGAGCGAGGAGTTTGCCGCCACGGCGGCCCACTATGATCGCCACAGCGAGTTTCCCCATGCCAACCTGCAACGCCTGCACCAGCATGGCTTGCTGGCCTTGACCGTACCCCGGGCCCTGGGCGGCAGCGAGGCGACCCTGGCCCAGGCGCGGCGGGTGATCGGCGCCGTGGCCCAGGGCGAACCTTCCACCGCCCTGGTGTTGGTGATGCAGTATTTGCAGCACACGCGCCTGCAGCAGAACACCGCCTGGCCCCTGCACCTGCGCCAGCAAGTGGCCCGCGAAGCGGTGCAGGACGGAGCCCTGATCAATGCGTTGCGGGTCGAGCCGGACCTGGGCACTCCCGCTCGTGGCGGCCTGCCGGCCACCCTGGCGCGGCGGGTCGAGGGCGGTTGGTCGCTCAGCGGTCGCAAGATCTACTCCACCGGCATTCCCGGGCTGACCTGGCTGGCGGTGTGGGCCCGCAGCGACGAGCCCGAGCCCCGCGTGGGCACCTGGCTGGTGCACCGTGACAGCCCGGGCATCCGCATCGAGGAAACCTGGGACCATCTGGGCATGCGTGCCACCGGCAGCCACGATGTAATCTTCGATGAGGTGTTCGTGCCCCTGGAGCGGGCGGTGGACATCCAGCTGGCCAACGTCCCGCGACCTTCGGAGCTGGACAGCAAGGGCGTGCTCTGGCTGGCGGTCTTGCTGTCGGCGATCTACGACGGGGTGGCCCGTGCCGCCCGCGACTGGTTGCTGGGCTGGCTCGCTCAACGGGCCCCGGCCAACCTCGGCGCGCCGCTGTCGAGCCTGCCGCGTTTCCAGGAACTGATCGGGCGTATCGATGCCTTGTTGCTGAACAACCGGGTACTGCTCGACGCCGCCGCCGAAGGGCGGATCGCCGCCAGCGAGGCCACCCAGGTCAAGTACCTGGTCACCAGCAACGCCATCAGTGCGGTGGAACTGGGGATCGAGGCCATCGGCAACCCGGGGCTGGCCCGGGGCAATCCCATCGAGCGCCACTATCGCGATGTGCTGTGCAGCCGCATCCATACGCCGCAGAACGACGCCATCCTCGGCGCGGTGGGGCGTGCCGCGTTCGCCTTGCCCAGCCGTGGAGCCCAGGCGTGACGCGCATCGCCAGCCAGCTCGACGCAGCCTTCAACCGGCAATTGCGCCAGTGGCTGCCCGGGATCGAGGTGCTGGACCTGCCCCGGGGTATTCCCGCCGGCTTGCCCACGGATATCCAGGTGCTGCTGGCCGCGCCCCATGCCGATTTTCGCGACGCGGCGCAGCCACCGACCGGCTGGCCCTTCGGCCTGGGTTTCGTGCAACTGGCCAGTTCCGGCCTGGATTACTTTCCCCGCTGGCTGTTCGAGCACCTGCCGGTGGCCAGTGCCCGGGGCTGCACTGCGTCCAGCATCGCCGAGTTCGTCCTGGCGGCGATCTTCGCCGCCGCCAAGGGATTGCCCCAGGTGTGGGTCGAGCGCGCCGAACATTGGCAGCAACGACCGCTGGCGGCGGTGGCCGGCAGCACCCTGGGCTTGTTCGGTTTTGGCAGCATTGCCCGGGAACTGGCGCCCAAGGCCCTGGCGCTGGGCATGCGGGTGCTGGCCCTGCGGCGTTCGCCGCAGCCTTTGCAGGTGCCCGGGGTGGAGTCGGTGAGCGACCTGGGGCAACTGTTTTCCCGCGCCGACCACCTGTTGCTGGCGGTGCCGCTGACCGAGCAGACCCGCCAGGTGGTCGACGCCGATGTGCTGGCCATGGCCAAGCCGGGGCTGCACCTGATCAATATCGCCCGGGGCGCGCTGATCGATCAGCCGGCGCTGCTCAAGGCCCTGGACAGCGGGCGCATCGGCCTGGCCAGCCTGGATGTGGCTGATCCCGAGCCGTTGCCCGAGGGGCATCCGTTCTACCGCCATCCACGGATTCACCTGTCGCCACACACCTCGGCCAACTCGCCCGGGGTCTACCTGAATATCGCCCGGCTGCTGGAGCGCAACCTCCGGCATTGGGGCGATGGTTTGCCGCTGGAAAATCCGGTGCAGATCCAGCGTGGCTACTAGCGTGCGGTGCCTAGGTCTTGCGGTAATCGCCAGGCAAGGCCCATGGCGGTTTGTGTCGCCGCTGCCAAAGGCTGCGTAGCAGACGCGGGGATCTTGAGACCGCAGAAGGTCAGGCGGGAGCAGGGTATTGATGAGCACTTCAAGGAGAGTGGATATGACCGCACATTTTCGTCCCGCGGTGTATGACTTGCCCCGCGATGGGCATACGGTTTTTCGCTGGGAGCACCCGCCGCGCCAAGCCAGCGTCGAGCTCGAGCGATTGCAACGCAAGCAGAGCCTGGCGGCGGCGTTCCGGGTCTTCGCCCGTCTGGGTTTCGACATGGGGGGGGCCGGGCATATCACGGTGCGCGACCCGGAGCACCCGGAGCATTTCTGGGTCAACCCGGTGGGGGTGTATTTCGGCCATGTACGGGTCTCCGACCTGTTGCTGGTGGACCCCGACGGCGCCATCGTCGAAGGCGAGGGCGCGTTGAACCTCGCGGCGTTCGCCATCCATGCGGCGCTGCACCAGGCCCATCCTGAGGTGGTGGCCGCCGCCCATGCCCATTCGTTGCACGGCAAGGCCTGGTCGAGCCTGGGTCGCCTGCTGGACCCGCTGACCCAGGATGCCTGCGCCTTCTATGAGCGGCACGCGCTGTTCGACAACTTCTCCGGGGTGGTGCTGGAGGCCAGCGAAGGGGCGCGGATCGCCGCCGCCTTGCACGGGCACAAGGCGCTGATCCTGCAGAACCATGGCCTGCTCACGGTGGGCGAGACCGTCGAGGCGGCGGCCTGGCGCTTCATCGCCATGGACAACGCCGCCCAGGCCCAGCTGCTGGCCGAGGCTGCCGGTACGCCACGGCCCATTCCCCATGATGTGGCCCGCCACACGGCGCGCCAGGTGGGCACCGAGTTTGGCGCCTGGTTCAGTTTCCAGCCCTACCGCGAGCGCATCCTGCGCGAAGAAGCAGATTTTCTCGATTGAGGACAGCCAGCATGCAGCGTCGTCGTTTCCTGCAACTCTCGGCCCTCGCCGGCCTGGCCGGCGCCTTGCCGCGCCTGGGGCTGGGAGCCACCACCGATTGGTCCGGGGTCACTCTGAACGTCGCGACCTACAAGGGCGCGGCCCCGAGCTTCTTTACCCAGGCGGGCATCGAACCACCCCCTTACCAGGTCAAGTACGCCGAGTTCACCGGCGGCAACCTGAGCTTCGAGGCCCTGGTCAGCGGCACCCTGGACATCTCACCGATGAGCGAGATCCCACCGATCTTCGGCATCAAGAACCAGGCCCCGGTGAAGCTGATCGCGGTGCTCACCGGCGACGTCAACAACCAGGCCTTCATCGTGCCCAAGGGCTCCACGGTGCAGTCGGTGGCCGAGCTCAAGGGCAAGCGCGTCGGCTACATCCGCTCCACCAGTTCCCATTACTTTTTACTCAAGGCGCTGAAGGAGCAGGGGCTGGGTTTTGCCGACATCGTGCCCATGGCCCTGACCCCGCAGGATGGTTTCGCCGCGTTCCAGAACGGCGCCCTGGATGCCTGGGTCAGCTTCGGCTACTTCATCCAACTGGCCGAGCTGCGTGCCGGGGCCCGGGTGCTCAAGACCGGGCAAGGCTACCTGTCGGGCAACTACGTGATCGCCGCCAACCAGCAGAGCATCGCCGACCCGCGCAAGCATGCGGCGATCACCGACTACATCCTGCGCGAGTACCGCTCCTGGCAGTGGATCGCCAGCCACCCCGAGGAGTGGGCGACCCGCAGCGCGCAGATCCTCGGTATGCCCCGGGAAGTGTTCCTGGCCCAATACCGCGCCCAGAGCGGCCCGCGCTTGCTGCAACCGGTGGACGATGCGGCGGTGAAGTCCCAGCAGGACGTGGCCGATCTGTTCTACGAGGCCGGGATGTTGCCCCAGCCGCTGGATGTTTCCGGCCTCTGGGATCGCAGCTTCCATTGGGGCTGAGGACCTGGCGTGTTTTTCCATCCGGCCCTGGAGGCCCCATGCTGCGCCGATCCTTGCTGACCCTGGCCCTGGCCAGCCCGTGGGCACTGGCCCAGGAGCCCGCCGCGGCCCTGCACCAACGCCTGACCGTACTCGACAGCCACCTCGACACCCCGATGCAACTGGCCCGGCCGGGCTGGGACATCCGCCAGCGCCATCGTTACCAGGACGACCTGTCCCAGGTCGATCTGCCACGGATGCGCGAGGGTGGCCTGGATGGCGGCTTCTGGGCGATCTTCACGCCCCAGGGGCCGCTCGACGCCGAAGGCCGGACCCAGGCCAGCGAACACGGCCTGGCGGTGTTGACCCGAATCCGCGACCTGGTGGCCGCCCATCCCCAGGACTTCGCCCTGGCCCTGCGCGCCGAGGATGTGCCGGCCATCGTCGGCCGTGGCCAGCGCGTGGTGTTCATCAGCATGGAGAACGCCGAGCCCCTGGCGGCCGATCCCCAACGGCTGCTCACCTACCATCGCCTGGGCCTGCGCATGCTGGGGCTGGTGCATTCGGCCAACAACGATTTCGCCGATTCGGCCACCGCCTTGCCGCAATGGCGGGGCCTGAGCCCGGCCGGGCGCGAGCTGGTGAGCGCGGCCAATCGCCTGGGCATCCTGCTGGATGTGTCCCATGCCTCGGACCAGGTGTTCGACCAGGTGCTGGCCCTGTCCACGGCGCCGATCATCGCCTCCCATTCCAGCAGCAGGGCCATTACCCACCATCCACGCAACCTGGATGACCAGCGCTTGCGCCAGCTGGCGGCCAAGGGCGGGGTGGTGCAGGTCAACAGTTTTCCCAGCGACCTGATCGACGCCGTCCCCAACCCCGAGCGTGCCAAGGCCCTGGGGCCGCTGTACCGTGAGTTTCGCCTGGCCGCCAGCCTCAGCCCCGAACAAGTGGCGGACCTGGCCGAGCGCATCCGCCAGGTGGAAGCCCGTTACCCGCAACCCAGGGCGACCCTCGACGACTACATGAAACACCTGCTGCATATCCTCGACGTGGTGGGGCCTGAGCATGTGGGCATCGGCGCCGACTGGGATGGCGGTGGCGGGGTCGAGGGGCTGGAGGATGTGACGCAACTGCCACGCATCAGCGAACGCCTGCTGGCGGCGGGCTACAACGAAGCCGACCTGGAGAAGATCTGGGGCGGTAATTTGCTGCGGGTGCTGGCAGCGGCCCAGGCCAAGGCAGTTGCGGATAACTGAGCCCAGGTCAGGCCAGGTGAAAGGCTTGTCTGATTCGCTGGAGCACGGCGGGCAGTTCTTCGTTCAGGCCAAGGGTTGCCGGCTCAATCGACTGTTCGGCCAGCAGCGCCAGGCACCGGCTCAATTCCTCGGCGATGGCTTGGGGCAACACTATCGATCGGGGGGCCAGCAGCACCGAAAGGCTGAGAATGTCATTGCGATGCTTGCGAATATTCCTGCTATCGACACTTTCACCGTTGCTCTGTTGCTGGGTCAGGTTCAGCCAGGCATGAGCCTTGAGTGGGATCAGGCGATCGGCCCCGATGTGGCTGATGAAGTCGGTTTGCTGTATGCCGCCCAGCAGGAAGTCGTAGTAACGGTCGTCGAGCAGGATGGCGGACAGGCTCGATACGGCTTCTTCGACGGGAAGCGGGCTCAAGGTTGCCCCCTCGGCGAGGTCGATTCCACTGGGGCTGCGTGAGAAAAGTTCGAGCTGCGCTGGAAAGCTGTCGTCTTGCGGTGTGGTGAATCGATAGAAGACCGGCCTGTCGTTACGTTGCCTGATCCGATAACCACCATGCCGCACAAAGTCCCAGAAGCTGGCGGCGAAGGAGCTGTCCAGGGCCTCGACGATCAGCACGATGTCCAGATCCCTGGTGGCCCTGAATGCCTGGCCGGCTTCCTCCATGCTCAGGTAGGCGGCTACCCCGCCGATCAGCACATAGCGATCGCTGTAGTCGGCAAAGAACTCTCGAAAGCGCTCCAGCCCCCTCACCATTGCATGTCTTCCTCCAGTTGGCCCAGGGCGATCTGGATCCGTTCATCCTTGCTCTCCTGCAGGCTCAGGAGCAGCGAGAAAGGATCGACCCAGGGCTTGGCCCACGCATAGATCGTGGGTTCGTAGGTCCAGATTTCCAGCGCGCAGACTGCTTCGTCCCGAGCGACTTCGATGATCGTCGCGTCGATGCCCTGGAGACTGGCCAAGGTTTCACTCGAGCAGGCATAGATCGGCAACCGGGGGGCGACCAACAGTGTCTGGCCTGCCAGGGCCGACTCGCCCGCGAGCAGCAAAGGTTGCCCATCGAGCTGCGGGACCGTATTCAGCCACAGGGTTCTCCTGGTCGGGGAACGCATGTGTTTCCTGGCGTTGCGCCAGAGCTGGCGGGCAGGAGTATGAATCTCGATGTGTTGCTGGCGATCTGCGCCCAGCGTGACCAGATCCAGACTCTTGAGCTCTTTCACTGCCCGCGAGATGGTCATCTTGGAGTATTTGAACGGTTGGCCCAGGGTCGCCTGGGAGAGCTGCAGGGAGGATGTGCAGTTGTTCATCAGCAGGTGAATCAGCATGGCTTGGGTCGCCGGGCTCAGGTGTTCGATCTTTTCCTGACGGGCCCGGAAGTATTCCCGCAGATCCAGGCCCAGCTCGGGAATGAACAGCTGGTTGCCTGGCACGATGAACTGCACGCCTGCTTCGATTAGCCGCTTGCGTTCATAGGAAGCCAGTGCGGGCGCCACCAGCAGCAGTGGTGCATCGGTCAGCTTGCGCAGAGCCTGCAGGTGTTTCTTGATATCGGGAAGGCTGATGGACACCTGCTGGTTTTGCATGAGCACGATACAAGCCTGCCCCAGCAGCTTCATCTCCGGGCAGGAATAGGTACTGGTCAGGTAATGGGGGAGTTTGGCGGCCTGGGACCAGGTAGCGAATGTTGGCCGGTCGCCTAGCACGGTTTCGATATAGGCGGCCAACAGCAGCAGATCTGCTTCGATTGGCTGGAAATCTTGAGTCATGACTCATCCTTGGTAACTATTTTTTTGAACGGTATCATTGTAAATGTTACTGTTCAATAATTATGTTATAGACGTAGACGAGTGGAGCCAGGCTAGTCTTTTCCACGCAGTGCACTGAGGCTATGCAGGGGTGAATATTTATGCGTGTGACGCAGTTCATAATCGCTTGAATATGAAACAAAGTAATATTTGCATATGCTTAAAATGTATTTCTCTTATTAAATAAGCGCCCCTAGGATGGCTTTACATAGACCCAAGTGACTGCACAAGTTGCCGGGCTATAACCGAACGTACTATCCATCCGCAGCAGGGAGCGCTGGCATGCCACTGACCAGAAGACAATTGATTGCCCGTATCGCCGCGGTTGGCGGCGTCCAGGCGGCAAGCGCGGTCATGGGGTTGTTCGGCATGGCGGGCAATGCCGAGGCGGTCGAGGAAAACTACGCCTCGTTGCCGGCCACACCGGTGGGCAAGGGCGCCAGGGTGGTGGTGATCGGTGCCGGGATCGGCGGTCTGGTCAGTGCCTATGAACTGCACAAGGCCGGGTTCAAGGTGACCTTGCTCGAGGCCCGCGACCGGGTCGGCGGGCGCAATTGGACGGTGCGCGGCGGCGATCGGGTGGAGTACAGCGATGGCAGCGCGCAAGTAGCACGCTTCGATCAGGGTTTCTACCTCAATGCCGGCGCCGGGCGCCTGCCCAGCCACCATCAATTGATGCTCGGCTATTGCCGCGAGCTGGGGGTGGAGCTGGAGGTGCTGGTCAACACCAGCCGCAATGCCCTGGTCCGCCCTGATTTGAACCAGCCGGCGCTGCAGATCCGCCAGGCGGTCAATGACAGTCGCGGGCATTTTTCCGCACTGCTGGCCAAGGCGGTCAACCGCCATGCCCTGGACCAGGAACTGAGCGCGGCGGATCGCGACAACCTGCTGAGTTTCCTCAAGACCTGGGGCGACCTGTCGGACAAGCTCGAGTACCTGGGCTCGGCCCGTTCCGGCTACAAGGTCTGGCCCGGGGCCGGCGACCAGTTGGCGCAGAAGAACGATCCGCTGCCCTTGCAGACCCTGCTCAACCCGGCGCTGACCACGGCGCTGATGATCGACGAATACCCGGAGTTCTCGCCCACCATGTTCCAGCCGGTGGGCGGCATGGACCGCATCCCCCAGGCCTTTGCCCGGCACTTGAAGGGGCAAACGCGGCTGCACAGCGAGGTGCGTTCGATCAGCAACCGCCAGGACAGCGTCGAGGTGACCTACCTGGACCGGCGTACCGGCCGCAGCCAGCGCCTGGTGGCCGACTATGTGATCAGCTCCTTGCCCTTGCCGCTGCTGGCCCGGGTCGAGAACAACTTCAGCGCACCGGTACGCCAGGCCATCGCCGCCGTGCAGTTCGGCTACGCCAACAAGGTGGCCTGGCAGTCGCGGCGCTTCTGGGAGAGCCAGTACCAGATCTACGGCGGGCTGTCCTTCATCAACCAGGAGGCCTCGGGGCTGTGGTATCCCAGCGGCGGCTTCAACCAGCCCGAAGGGGTGCTGGTGGCGGCCTACAACAATGGCGAGACCGCGCGCAAATTCGGCGAGAAGAGCCTGGCCCAGCAGATCGAGATCTCCCGCCAGGCAGTGGAGCTGCTGCACCCGGGCCACAGCCATGAACTGCGCAATCCGCTGGTGATCGCCTGGAGCCGGATTCCCTACAACTTCGGACCCTGGATCAGCCATGAAGTGGTCGAGCCGGACTACAGCCTGCTCAACCAGCCCCAGGGCCGGGTCTACCTGACCAGCGACGGCCTGGCCCACAGCGGCGTGGGTATCTGGCAGGAGGCCGCCGCCGGCGCCGCCCGCCGGGTGGTGCGGCAACTGTTCCAGCGGGCGCAAGGCGCATCGCTACAGCAAACGGCCTGAACCGGCCGAACATTCATAAAAACAGCGGTAACCCATGCCGGGTAGCGGACCTCCGAGGCTGGCAACCACAACCTTGGGAGCGTCTTTGCATGTCTTTGAAAAATACCGTCGTAGGGCTGGGGCTGCTGTTCGCTGCCGCCAATAGCTGGGCCGCAGGAATCCAGCGCATACCGTCCACCTATCCCAATTCGCCGATCCTGCAGGCCGTGACCCTGCCGGCCAATAGCGAGGTGACCTACCTGTCCGGCCTGCTACCGGACCCGGTGGACCCCAAGGCCGCCAAGGAGCAGATCCATGCGGTGGGCAATACCCAGGCCCAGGCGCGGGTGGTGCTGGGCAAGGTGCAGGCGATCCTCGCCAGCCAGGGCTTGGGCTTGGGCGATGTGGTGCAGCTGCGCATCTACCTGGTGGGCGATCCGGCGCTGGGCGGCAAGCTGGACTTCGATGGCCTGCAAACCGCCTTTCGCGAGTTCTTCGGGACCCAGGAGCAGCCGTTCAAGCCAGCCCGGACCACGGTGCAAGTGGCGGGGCTGGTCCTGCCCGGCGCCTTGATCGAAGTCGAAACCGTTGCCGCCCGAGCGCGCTGAGCATTCTTCGAAAGGATCTGAAGTCATGGGTATTTCCTTGCATAAAATCGCCTTGGGCGCTGCCCCCCTGGGCCTCGGCCTGCTGGGCCTGGCCCCGGCGCAACAGGTGCTGGCCGCCGACGAGACCCTGGGCACCGTGGTGGTCACCGGGGTGCGTGGCAGCCAGCAACGCACGGTCACCGACAGTCCGGCGCCGATCGACGTGATCGACAGCGAACAACTGCGCAGCATTGGCCAGAACGGCCTGAAAGAGATGCTCGGACGGCTACTGCCGTCGTTCAACGTGCCCACCATCAATGGTGGCGGCACCGCGTTCCTGGTGCGTGGGGTGAGCATGCGCGGCCTGGGAGGCGACCAGGTGCTGGTGCTGATCAACGGCAAGCGCCGGCACAACTCGGCGTTGATCAACAACGGTGCCCGGGTCGGCAATGCCTCGGTACCGGTGGACCTGGACCTGATCCCTACCGCCGCTATCGAACGTATCGAGGTGCTGCGCGATGGCGCGGCGGCCCAGTACGGTTCCGACGCCATCGCCGGGGTAATCAACATCATCCTCAAGCGCAATGCCGAGGGCCTGACCTCCGACACCAGCCTGGGCCAGTACTACGACGGCGACGGCACCACCGGCCACGAGGCCTTCAACTGGGGCAACAAGCTAGGGGACAACGGCGGGTTCATCAACCTGTCCTGGGACGCCAAGCTCCAGGAACCCTACGAGCGTTCCAGCGCTGCCAGCGGCCAGCTGTATTTCAACCAGCCCGACGGTTCGCCCGATCCCAGGGAAAGCCATCGCCAGGGCTGGGGCACCGAGTACGGCCTGGGGCGCGATCGCACCACCAGCCTGGCCTACAACGCCGAATTGCCCCTGGAGGACGACCTCAAGCTGTATTCGTTCTCCACCTTGAGCTACCGCAACAGCAACAAGGACCTGGGGCACCGCAAGCCCACCGACATCACCAGCCTGGCCGGGGTGCCCAACGCCCCGTACCCCAACGGTGGCCAGGCCCGCCGGGAAATCCGCGAGACCGACTTCCAGGTCGCCGGCGGCGCCAAGGGTCTGTTGGGCGGCTGGGACTGGGACCTGTCCAGCACCTATGGCAAGGACCGTGGGGTGCTGGACACAGCCAACAACCTGAACATTTCCAACGGCCCCTACAGCCAGCACGACTTCCACCTGGGCAACCTGGTGTTCGACCAGTGGACCAACAACCTGGATTTCTCCCGGGCCCTGGACATCGGCTGGAGCAGCCCGCTGGAAACATCCTTCGGTGTGGAATACCGCTGGGAGAAGTACGCGCTGGAGGAGGGCGAGGCCAACTCCTATAACCAGGGCGGCTACATTCCTGCCACCGGACCTTTCGCCGGCGTGGTGCCCGACCCGGGGCTGTTCTCGGTCAATGGCACCACCCCCGAGGATGCCTACAGCCTCAAGCGGCATAGCGAGGCGGCCTATATCGACCTGGGCCTGAACATCACCCCCAACTGGTACGTGGGGGCGGCGGCGCGCTACGAGAAGTACAACCTCGGAGTGGGTGATACCACCAGCGGCAAGCTCACCACCCGTTACGAGTTCCTGCCCGGCTACGCGGTGCGAGCAGCGGTGAGCAACGGCTTTCGCGCACCGTCCCTGGCCCAGAGCGTGTTCTCCACCACCAGCACCGTGACCCAGTTCGGCGCGGCCGGCACCACTACTTCGGTGCGCACCAAGCAGATGCGTCCCAACTCGCCCGAGGCCATCGCCCTGGGCGCCAAGGACCTGGAACCGGAAACCTCGCGCAACTACAGCCTGGGCTTTACCGCCGAGCCCACCGAGCGCCTGCGCTTGACCGCCGACTTCTACCTGATCGACATCGACAAGCGCATCCTCCAGACCGGCATCCTCAAGGGCCCGGCGGTGTCGCAGATCCTGGTGGAGAACGGCCTGTCGCCCAACCTCGCCGGGCAGTACTACACCAACGCCGCGGACACCCGGACCAAGGGCGTGGATGTGGTGGCCGACTACAGCCAGTCGTTCGGCGAGTACGGCACGGCCAAGTGGAGCATCGCCTACAACCACAACAAGACCACCATTCGCGACCTGGCCGACACCCCGGCGGCGCTGTCGCGGCTGGGGGCCGGTTATGTGCTGTTCGACCGCCAGCAACAGATCGACCTGACCCAGTCCACGCCCAAGGACAAGTGGATCCTGTCCACCAACTACAAGGTCGGCGACTGGACCACCAACCTGCAGCTGACCCGTTTTGGCGAATACACCGAAGGCTCGAACATCCCGGCCAACGACCGGACCTACAGCGCCAAGTGGATCACCGACCTGGACGTGGCCTACGACGTGACCCAGAACCTCACGGTGGCGGTGGGGGCCAACAACCTGTTCGATGTCTACCCGGACAAGATCGGCCTCAAGGCCTGGGCCGGCACCTACGAGTACGGGATGTTCTCGCCCTACGGCCTGGGTGGCGGCTACTACTACAGCCGCGTCAGCCTGGCGTTCTGAGTGATGGCCGAACCTACCGGCAAGTCCTGGCGCCAGCGCTTGGGCCAGGTGGTCGCGCTGTGCGGCGGCTTGCTGTTGCTTGGCGCCCAGGCCCTGGCCGAACCGACGCTGCGGGTCTCCAGCCAGAAGCAGTCGCTGAAGATCCTGCTGCAAGCGGCTGGAGAGCTGGAACAGGTGCCGTATCCCATCGAATTCGCCTCGTTCGCTGCCGCCGCGCCCACCGCCGAGGCCCTGGCCGCCGGGGCGGTGGACATCGGCAGCCTGGGAGATGCGCCGTTCGTGTTCGCCGCCGCGGCTGGGGCGCCGCTCAAGACGGTGGGGGTGATCAAGCTCAAGGTCACCCCCACGGCGGTGGCGATCGTGGTCAGGGACGACTCGCCCTTGCAGGACGCTACCAGCCTCAAGGGGCGGCGCATCACCACCACCCGGGGGTCCATCGGCCATTTCCTGGCGCTGGCGGCGCTGCGCTCGGTGGGCCTGCATGGCAGCGATGCGCAGTTCATCTTTCTCCAGCCTGCCGAGTCCCGCAGCCTCTTGAGCAACGGCCAGGTCGACGCCTGGGCGACCTGGGACCCCTACACCAGCATGGTGCAGCTGGAGGGCGGCACCCGGGTGCTGGTCAGCGGCGCGGGGTTATTCGCCGGGCATATGCTGCTGGTGGCCAACGACCAGGCGATTGCCGAAAAACCTGTGCAGATCGCCGATTTCCTGCGTCGCCTGGGGCGTGCCTATGCCTGGGCCAACCAGCATCAGGAGGCGTTCTCGCGGATCCAGGCTAGCTACAGCGGGTTGCCGGTGGAGGTGCACCTGCGTTCCAACCGTTATGCCGAACCCCGGCGTATCGCCGTGGGGCCGCCGGTGGTGGAAGACCTGCAACGCACCGCCGACCTGTATCGGGAGGAGGGCATCATCCAGAAGTCTTTCGAGGCCTCGGCCCATATCGATCGGCAGTTCAACGAAGTTGAATGAAAGATGGCGGTTTGATTAATAAAGCTCAGGAGGAAAGAGTAACTAACCAATTAAGTATGTGAGTCTTTCAAGTTAGCTATCAGTGAATTTAATACTTGTTCCGCAGCCTGTTCAAACGGCCTGTGATGGCCGGTATTTGCCTGATTTTCGATACATTTTTAAGTTTGGATATTAGAGATAAAGGGTATTTCACAAGCCTTGGGCGACTGCCTAAGGTGGCCTTGCAACAAATTATTACGTTCCATCCAGATGCACTTCATCGCTACTTCCAGGGAATAAGGGAGCTTGCATGTTCACAGTCACTACTGCCGACAAACTTGAAGCGCGGCACATTATCGATGTGGTGGAAAAACGCTCTTACGGCGTTCAGCTCAAAGGTTTCTGTCCGCCGGATACCTTGCAGGTGGCACGCGAGCACCTGTACCAGCAGGACCTGCGCAGCGCCTTCAGCCAGCAGCAGGAGTTCGTGCGCATCGGCAAGGCCTATATCGAGATCCAGGATGAGCAGAGCCGGGCCGAGTACCACGCCCTGGCGCTGCCCAACATCCGCAAGATCCGCAACCTGTTCCGCCCGCTGGCCTCGCCCATCGATGAGCTGCGCCTGCTAATGGACGAGGTCTGGCCCCAGGGTGCGCACCTTTTGCAAGTGGACGGGCAGAAGTGCTTTGTCGGTATCGCCCGTTTCCAGGGCTCGGGGGTCGATCTCACGCCCCATACCGACAAGCTCGAGCGCAATGCGCCAGAGGGCCACAGCCCGCCGTTGCTGACCCAGCTGTCCACCAACATCTACCTGGAGATTCCCGAGGACGGTGGCGAGCTGGAGATCTGGGGCATCGAGCCGGACGAGGAGGAGTACGAGCGCCTGCGCGGCGAACGGGCCTACGGCATCGAACGCCACCTGCTGCCGCCGCCGGACTTCGTGGTCAAGCCCGAGCCCGGCGACCTGATCCTGCTCAACCCGCGGCTGATCCACGCGGTGCGCCCCTCGGCCACCAGCACCCGGGTCACCCTCGGGGTCTTCATCGGTTACTACGGCGAACAACAACCTTTGGCCTACTGGAGCTGAATTCATGAGCAAGGTGCAGGAAATCAACCTCAAGGCCTACTTCAACAAGGGCGGCGAAGAGCATCAATTCGAGGGCAAGCGGGTGGTGCTGGCGGTCAGCGTCGGCCAGGAGTACCACGAGGACCAGAAGCTGCGCTCGACCATCCACCTGATCAACCAGTCCGGCTTCAGCCACGTCAAGGTGGTGGTGGCCGACACCCTGCAGCGCCACAACAAGCATGGCCAGTCGCCGGGGGAGGCGCTGTCGGCGGCGATCCGCGATGGCGATGCCTGGCTGGCGCGCAATCAGGTGATCCTCGATGGCTTGCGGGTGCCTTACCACATCACCCGCTGGAACCAGGAGCTGGCCAGCGATCGTTATGCCGAACTACGCCAGCGGCTCAACCAGGTCTACCAGCAGCAGGTGGAATTGCGCGAGGCCATCGACAGCACCATCGGCGTGTTCATCGAGCGCCTGCGATTGCGTGACGAACACGCTGACCTGGAGCGGGCAGCGGCCCAGTGCCGGGAATACATCCTCGAGGAGATCCCGATCATCCTGCCGCTATGGGCCGACGAGGGTTACCACTACGTGCTCTATCCGCAGCAGATGACCACGGCCATGGCCACCAGCCGCGACCTGCTGATCGAGCCCCACAGCCCGGACCGGGTGCGCTGGTTGCCGCTGAAGTTCAAGAAGCGCGGGATCCCGATCCCGTTCACCTTGCCCGGCGCCATCCACCCGAACTGGACCCGCGGCGCCATCGCCATCTGAGTCCGTGTTTTTTTCTGCCAATGGCCGTCGCCTTGGGGCACGGCCAACGGGATTTGTGAATTCAAGGAGTTTCCATGGGCGTTTTTGCGCAACAGCAACGCAAATGGTGGGCCTTGCTCGGAGTGAGCATCGCCAGTTTTCTCGGTTGTGTGGATTTCACCATCGTCAACACCGCGCTACCGGCCTTGCAGGCCGACCTCGGGGCGGCGGTGGACAGCCTGCAATGGGTGATCAACGGCTTCATCCTGGCGTTGTCCAGCTTCATGGTGCTGGTGGGGCGGCTGGCCGACCTGCACGGTCGCAAGCGGGTGCTGTTCATTGGTCTGAGCGTGTTCGGCCTGGCTTCGCTGGCGGCGGGCCTGGCCGGGCAGATCGATACCCTGATCGCGGCCCGGGTGATCCAGGGGCTGGCTTGCGCGGTGCTCTACACCGCCTCGGGGGCCATCGTCTCCAGCACCTTCGACAGTGCCGAGCAGGGCCGGGCCTTCGGTGTGCTGTTCGGGGTCAACGGCGTGGGCCTGGCGGCCGGGCCGGTATTGGGCGGGTTGATCACCAGCAGCTTCGGCTGGCAGTGGATCTTTTTAATCAATGTGCCGTTCGTGCTGCTGAGCCTGGGGATCTGCAGCTTCAGCGTCAGGGAGTCGCGAGGACCAGAGGCCGGGGCCCGGCTCGACGGCTGGGGCGCCTTGCTGTTGCTGATCGGCCTGCCGAGCCTGGTGCTGGTGATCGTCCAGGGCGCGGCCTGGGGCTGGGGATCGCCGCCGGTCCTGGGCCTGGCGCTGTTGGCGCTGCTGGCCCTGGGCGGGTTCGTGGCGGTGGAGCGGCGGGTCGCGGCACCGATCATCGACCTCAAGCTGTTCGCCAACCGGCGGTTCGTCGCGGCGGTGGTGGCGAGCTTCAGCCTGGCGGTGTTCTATTGCGTGGCGTTCTTCGTCATGCCGCTGTACCTGGCGCAGATCCTTGGTGCCTCGGTGCAGGCCAGCGGCCTGTTGCTGCTGCCCACCACCCTGGGCGTGGCGTTGCTATCGCCGCTGGTGGGACGCCTGGTGGACCGCAAGGGGCCGGGGTTGCTGATCAAGGCCGGGCTGGCGCTGTTCATCCTGTCGGCGCTGTTGCAGACCGGGTTCGAGCGCCAGACGTCGTTGCCCTACCTGCTGGGCGCCTTCGTGGTCATGGGCCTGGGCTGGGCGAGCATCCTCGGGCCATCGACGGTACTGGGGATTTCCTCGGTGCCCCAGGAGGTGGGGTCGGTGGCCATGGGCTCGTTGATGACCTTGCACAATGTCGGCGGCGGTATCGGGCTGGCCCTGGGCGTCGGCTTGTTCCACCAGTTTGCCGCTGCACCGGCGGGCGATGCCCAGGCGGCCTTTCTCAATGGCTACCAGGTGGTGATGGGTTTCCTGGCATTGGTCAGCCTGCTGGCCTGGAGCGCGGTGAGCCTGTTGCTGCGCGCCGCGGCCGCCCCGGCACCGGTGGCGCAAGAGGAAACCAGCTGTGGCTGAGCGCGGCGGGCAGATGGGGCTGGGGGCATTTCTTTCCGGCTCCGGTGCCCATGGCGGCAGCTGGCGTCATCCCCTGGCGGACGCCGATGCGTCGTTGAATTTCGAGCGTTACCGCCACTATGCGCAGACCCTGGAGCGGGGCTGTTTCGATGCCCTGTTCCTCAACGACAACGTGGCGGTGGGCGAGCTCGATCCGCGGGTGTTGGCCCACAGCTCCTACAGCCTGCGCTGGGACCCCTTGACCCTGCTGCCGGCCCTGGCGGTGGTGACCCGGCATATCGGCCTGGTCGCTACCGCCAGCACCTCCTACAACGAGCCGTACAACCTGGCGCGCAAGTTCGCCTCCCTGGATCACCTGAGCGGCGGTCGGGCTGGCTGGAACCTGGTGACCGGGCTGATCGGCGGCGAGAACTTCAACCAGCCCCAGCCCCCCGACCATGACCTGCGCTACGAGCGGGCCGAGGAGTTCTTCGATGTGGCCAGCGGCCTGTGGGACAGCTGGGCCGATGATGCCTTTCCCCGGGACAAGGCCAGCGGTGTGTGGCTGGATCCGCAGCGGATGCATCTGTTGCAGCATCGCGGCCGGCACTTCCAGGTCCAGGGCCCTTTGAATGCGCCAAGGCCGGTGCAGGGCTGGCCGGTGATCGCCCAGGCCGGTTCCTCGGGACCGGGGCGCGAGCTGGCGGCACGCTGCGCCGAACTGGTGTTCACCGCCCAGACCGACCTGGCCCAGGCCAAGGTTTTTTATGCCGGGCTCAAGGAACGGCTACCCCATTACGGGCGGCATGCCGGCCAGTTGAAGATCTTCCCGGGGATCGCCCCCACCGTGGGCCGCAGCCTCAATGAGGCTGAGGAGAAGTACCAGCAGTTGCAGGAGTTGCAGGATCCCCAGGCGCAGCTCAAGGCCCTGTCCTACCTGCTGGACCTGGGCATCGACCTGTCGCGCCTGGCGCTGCATGCACCCGTGCCGTTGCCGGACGACGGCAGCTCCACCGAACGCCACCAGAGCCGGCGGCAACTGGTGGTGGAGCTGATCCGGCGGGAGCGGCCAACCGTGGCTCAGTTGCTGCGCAGCCTGTCCGCCAGTGGGCATAAAGTGCTGGTGGGGACCCCGGGACAGATCGTCGATGAACTGGCCACCTGGTACCAGGAGTACGCCGCCGATGGCTTCAATGTGCTGTTCACCCACCTGCCGGGGGCCATCGACGACTTCGTCCGGCTGATCACCCCGCAGTTGCAGCGGCGTGGCCTGTTTCGCCGGCGCTATACAGGGCGGACCTTGCGCGAGCACTTGGGACTGGCGCGGGTGGAGAACCGCTTTTTCAAGGCACGGGAGCCTGGCTGAATCGTTGTGAGGGGCTTTACTCAGTAGGCGTGACACCTATCGATCAGCCAAGGAGCGACAGCATGTCCGGATGGTATGAGTTGAAGAAAAGCAGCAATGGCCAGTTTCGTTTCGTGCTCAAGGCCGCCAATGCCGAGGTGATTCTCACCAGCGAGCTGTACACCACCCGCGCGGCAGCGCAAAACGGTATCGCCTCGGTCCAGGCCAACAGCCCGCTGGACGAGCGCTATGAGCGCAAGAGCGCCAAGGACGGCAAGCCCTATTTCAACCTCAAGGCCGCTAACCACCAGGTCATCGGCAATAGCGAGTTGTATTCCTCGGAGGCGGCCCGGGAGAAGGGTATCGCCAGCGTCAAGAACAATGGCCCGACCCACAATATCAAGGACCTGACGGCGGCCTAGCCAGCCACTGGACCTGGTCGTCCATGGGGCGGCCAGGGCAGCGGATGCGGTTTCCTGACGGCGGAATTTTGTCGATGAGCCCCAAGCGGTTTATCCTGCGCGGGTCATCCGGCCGCGACGACCTGTCGAGCCAGGGTGAGGCTTTCGAACATTGTCCAAGGGAACTGCGACATCATGCTTCGTCCGTTGATTGTGCTGCTCGCGTTGTTGACGCTGGGCGGCTGCCAGACCCAACACAGCCTGCCTCCCGTGCAGTTGGAGCCGGCGCGCGAATTGCCGGTGATCTACGTCAGTGGCATGGGTGACCTGACGTCCGCGCCGCTGCGCGAGGCGCTGGCCCGGCGCGGGGCCTTTGCCGACGTGCTCAGGGGCCATGACCCCGAAGGCTACAACGTCATCGTCCTGGCCCAGAGCGATCTCGAAGACCAGCACAACCTGCCCCTGACCCTGCTCAGTGCCTGCACGCTGTTCATCGTGCCGGCACCGGTGAGCTGGAACAGCCAGATGATGTTCCATGTCAGCCGTGGCGACCGACCACTGGCCAAGTACATGATCGACAACCGCACCCAGGCCTGGCGCGGGCTGTTCAACCCCGATGGCGGGCGCAACGAGCATCTGCAGCGCATCGCCGACGACTTCATCGCGCAGATGCGCAAGGACCCCAGCTGGCGCGAGTAGCGTCGTGGCACCAGGCACCAGGCACCAGGCACCAGGCACCAGGCACCAGGCACAAGGCCCGAGCGGTTCGCACCGCTCGGGCCTTGTGCTTTCAGCGGCAGCTCAAGACAGCTGGTGCAACAGCCCCTGCAATTGCTGGCGTCCGGCCTGGGCCAGGGGGAACACCGGCCGGCGCGGTTCGCCGGCGGCCAGGCCTGTGAGCTCCAGGCCAGCCTTGACCGTGGCAGGCAGGCCGCCCTTGAGGATGAACTCCAGCAATGGCAATTGCCGGTAGAACAGGGTGCGCGCGCGCTCCAGGTCGTTGTCGCGCATCGCCTGGTAGAGGTCGAGGTTGAGCTGCGGGATCAGGTTCGCCGCCGCGGTGCACCAGCCCCGGGCACCGGCCGCGAAGGCTTCCAGCGCCAGGGGGTTGCAGCCGTTGTAGAACGGCACCTGTCCTTCGCCGAGCAGTTGCAGCTTGTGCATGCGCTGGATATCGCCGGTGCTTTCCTTGACCAGGGTGACGTTTTCCACGCTGTGGAAGATCTTCAGGATCAACTCCACGGACATGTCGATGCCGCTGGTGGCCGGGTTGTTGTAGAGCATGATCGGCACGCCGATGCTGTCGCCGATAGCCTGGTAGTGGGCGAGGATCTCGGCCTCGCCGAGCTTCCAGTAGGAGGCGGGCAACACCATCACCACATCAGCGCCCTGGGCTTCGGCAAAGCGCGCGCGGCGGATGGCCTTGGCGGTGGTCAGGTCGGAAACGCTGACGATGGTTGGCACCCGGCGGGCCACGTGGCGGATGCTGAATTCACTGACCTGCTCCCATTCGGCGTCGCTCAGGTAGGCGCCTTCGCCAGTGCTGCCCAAGGGGGCGATAGCGTGTACGCCGGCGTCGATCATGCGATCGATGGAGCGGCCGAGGGCTTCCAGGTCCAGGCCTTCGCCGTGGGCACTGAAGGGGGTGACGGTGTAGCCGATGATGCCGTGAATGTTGGGGGTGGACATGGTGGAACTCCTGCAAGGCATGAAAGGGGCGGATCAGTTCAGGCAGTCGGCGTGTCGTTTTAGGTTTTGCCGGGCGTAGTAGTTGAAGGCGGCGCCATGGCGCTTGGGCTTGGAGATCCAGTCGTGGGCTTCGCGGCCCAGCTCCGGGAGGATCGGCTTGATGCTGCCGGCAGCCATGGCCAGCAATTGCAGGCGCGCCGCGCGTTCGATCAGTTGGGCGATCACGCAGGCTTCCTCGATGCTGGCGCCGGTGGACAATTGGCCGTGGTGCGACAGTAGGATCGCGCGCTTGTCGCCCAGGGCCGCGGAGATGATTTCGCCTTCTTCGTTGCCCACCGGCACACCCGGCCAGGCTTCGAGAAACGCACAGTCCTCGTACAGCGGGCACAGGTCCATGTGCGAGACCTGCAGCGGCACTTCGAGCATCGACAGCGCGGCGACGTGGGTCGGGTGGGTGTGGATGATGCAGTTCACATCCGGCCGGGCGCGATACACCCAGCTGTGGAAACGGTTGGCCGGGTTGGGCATGCCGTGGCCTTCCAGGACGTCCAGGTCCTCGTTGACCAGCAGCAGGTTGCTGGCGCTGATTTCGTCGAAGCCCAGGCCCAGTTGCTGGGTGTAGTAGGTGCCTGGTTGCGGGCCGCGGGCGGTGATCTGCCCGGCCAGGCCGGAGTCGTGGCCGTGTTCGAACAGAATGCGGCAGGTCAGGGCCAGCTTTTGCCGGTCGGTCCACGTATTATCCGCCAGGGTATTGTGCATCTGGGTCAGGGCTTGCTTGACCAGTTGCTCTTTGGGCAGTGCTAATGTCTTGGCCATTTTCGGGGTCCTTTGATCGGTGCGATGGACGTCGGGTCTGCAGCTCACCCGCTGCTTGCGAGGTCGTTGGGTGAGCGCTAATGACACTAAAGAGGCTATATGACACTTTGTGTCATTGGCAAGCACCAATCGTTGTTTCCTAGATGGATTAATCGTTCTACATGTCTATCCGTTTGAAATTATTGAGAAAAAAACTTGGCGTGACCCTGGAGGCCCTGGCCGAGAAATCCGGCATGACCAAGAGCTACCTGTCCAAGGTCGAGCGGGGGCTGAACACGCCGTCGATATCGGCGGCGCTGAAGCTGGCCAAGGCCTTGAACGTCAAGGTCGAGGAATTGTTCGCCGAGGACAGCGTCAGTCTCGATAGCTACAGCCTGGTGCGCAGTCACGAACGCCAGTCACTGGCGGCCAACGACCAGGCCCCGGGCTATGCGGTGCTGGCCCATCAGGTCAGCGAGCGCAACCTGCTGCCGTTCATCATCTACCCGGCCCGGGAGTTCAGCGACAAGACCTTCAAGGAGCACCTGGGGGAGGAGTTCCTGTTCGTCCATGAAGGTCGGGTGGAAGTGGATTTCATGAACGAACGGGTGGTGCTCGAGCGTGGCGATGCGCTGCATTTCAACGCGCAAAAACCCCACCGCATCCGCTCCCTGGGGGACGAGCAGGCGCAGTTGCTGGTGGTGGTGCACAGCGCCGAGGAGTGATGCGCTACACGGCCGCTACTGGGCTGGCGAAGCTGTGCCAGGGCTCGCAGGGCCTTGCGCCAGGATGATCGTGCGGCCGCTACGCGCCCGTGCGCAGCCTGCGGCAGCGGCTACACGGGGCGTTTGTGGTCGATTGGCTCAGCGCTCTACCGGGACTGCCAGCGCCGGTTTGCCCAGGGCGTGGGTCCTGGAGTCGAAGAATCGCAGGTCCAGTTCCAGGCCGTCGAACAGCTTGGCGTAGTGGCGTTTCTGGTGCTGGATGAACGCCGGGCTGCGTGGGTAGATGGAGATGGCCAGGGTGCCGGCGCCGCACTGGCGGATCGCCTGGACCAGGTGGGCATCCTGGGGACCGAGGTTGTGGCCGAAGAGGCACAGGGCGCCCTGGTGGTCCAATAGCTGCTGGTAGCAGAACGACAAGTAGTCGCTGCTGCGGATGGTCTTGAGCTTGTCCGCCAGGGGGCCCTCGCTGACGAACAATGGCACGTCGTCCAGGGTCTTGAGGGTGTTGTTGATGGCGAAACTGCCCAGCAGGGTGCCTTCGGTGGAGGTCAGCTTGCGTGCGCTGCCATCGAGGTTGCGTACCAGGTGCAGGCCACCGTGCAAGTACAGGATGCGGGTTGCGCTGGCATCGGCGCAGCCCAGCTCGAAGGCCGGGTCGGCGCCCTGGAACAGGTCGCTGAGCCCTTGGGGATCATGCTGCACGGCCCAGTAGTTGAGCAGGTCGTAGTTGCTGGTGAACACCGTGGGGTATTGCCGCAGCTCGTGGTTGATCGCTGCCAGGCTTTGTGGCTGCACCAGGCGCCAGGGAATGTGCATGGCGTGCACGGTGTTGATCAGCGCTTCCTTGATGGCGTAGTAGCGATTGCGCGGTGCCGCCGAGCTGACGGCCAGGGCCTTGTTGACCCGGCTGGTGGTCTTCAGCGCGCCCAGCACTTGCTCGAAACTGCGGGTCTGCAGGGCATCGAACACGCTGAGTTCGGACTGGCCAAGGGGTTTGTCCTCAACGCTGCGGGCATTTTCGAACAACGACTCATAGGCGAAGTCTTCCCATACCGCCCGGCTGGCGCCGTTGCCGATCAGCAGGCCGGTAAACCCGGTGCTTGCGCGCAGGGCATTCCAGTCTTCAAGTTCGGCGTCAAATTCCTGGAAATCCATCATCGCGGTCATTGGTCTCAAGGCAGAAGGTAGGCGGGCGCAGACTTTATCACGACCGACCCTTGCGCCAGATCAAGAACGCCAGTGACCGATCGGTCGATTCTGTTCGACAGACATTGAATCGACACCCTGAAAGGGCCCCCCGCCTGGAGATTTCCTGATGAGCAGCACCTTCTTCATTCCAGCCGTCAACATCATGGGCATCGATTGCCTCGACGAAGCCATGAGCGCCATCCGCAACTATGGTTTTGGCAAGGCGCTGATCGTGACCGATGCCGGGCTGGCCAATGCCGGCGTGGCCGGAATGATCGCCGAGAAGCTGGCCATGCAGGACATCGACTCGGTGATCTTCGACGGCGCCAAGCCCAATCCGAGCATCGCCAACGTCGAGCAGGGGCTGGCGCTGTTGCGCGAGTCGCAGTGCGATTGCGTGGTCTCCCTGGGGGGCGGTTCGCCCCATGACTGCGCCAAGGGTATCGCCCTGTGCGCCACCAACGGCGGACAGATCAGCGACTACGAAGGGGTCGATCGCTCGGCCAAGCCACAGTTGCCCCTGATCGCCATCAACACCACTGCTGGCACCGCCAGCGAGATGACCCGTTTCTGCATCATCACCGACGAATCGCGCCACGTGAAAATGGCCATCGTCGATCGCAATGTCACACCGCTGTTGTCGGTCAACGATCCGGCGCTGATGGTTGCCATGCCCAAGGGGCTGACCGCCGCCACCGGCATGGATGCCCTGACCCACGCGGTGGAAGCCTATGTGTCCACGGCGGCCAACCCGATCACCGATGCCTGCGCGCTCAAGGCCATCAGCATGATCAGCCACAACCTGCGCCAGGCGGTGCATGACGGCGGTGACCTGGTGGCGCGGGAAAACATGGCCTATGCCCAGTTCCTCGCCGGGATGGCGTTCAACAACGCCTCCCTGGGCTTCGTGCATGCCATGGCTCACCAGTTGGGCGGCTTCTACGATTTGCCGCACGGTGTATGCAATGCCGTGCTGCTGCCCCATGTACAGAGTTTCAACGCCAGTGTCTGCGCCGAGCGCCTGACCGATGTGGCCCATGCCCTGGGCGCGGACATACGTGGCTTCAGCCCGGAGGAGGGGGCCCAGGCCGCGATCACCGCCATTCGTACCCTGGCTCGTGACGTGGAGATCCCCGCTGGCCTGCGTGAATTGGGCGCCAAGCTGCAGGACATTCCGGTACTGGCCGCCAATGCCTTGAAGGATGCCTGTGGCCTGACCAACCCGCGTCCGGCGGAGCAACGGCAGATCGAGGAGATTTTCCGCAACGCCTTCTAAAAGGGCAGCGCCGAGCGAATTGGGCCCCTGCCGTTGCAGGGGTCTACCAGCGCTGCGGAGGCTGGCGGCGAGTGTGGAAGATGCGCAGTATCTGCAACCGACTACCGCGCACTCGATAGGGAATCAGATAAGGCCATCCAGGCACGACCCATTCTCGGGTACCGGGTAGCCGACCTTCGCGCCCGCTGGCCGGAAAACGGGCCAAATGCCCGATGCCAGTGAGCAGGGTCTGCACGAACTCCCTGGCGGCTTCAGGATTGTCCTGGGCAATGTAACGCGCCTCGTCATCCAGGTTTTTCAGGGCTGTTCGCAGCCACTCAATGTGCATTGCCGGTCCATTTACCCGTGATGGCCGCTACTTCCTCCGCGCTGGCGAAATCCCCCGCATCAGCTTCCCCGAGCGCCTTTTGGATCTCCTCGATCTGCCAGGCTTCCCGGGCGAGGTATTCACGCAACGCATCCACCGCCAGGAACGACTTGCTACGCCCTGTCGCTTTCGCCAGCAGAGCAAGGGTTTCAGCCATTTCGTCGGGCAGGCGCAGGGACATGATGGACATAGCGTTCTCGTTGTAGTGATGTGTAATACAACATACTACTCCGTCATGTCGTGGTTGCGAGGTCGCCGTTCGTCAGGCCTGGAGTGGTGATCGGTCCATGCCAGGATGGGTGATTTCCTTCACTGATTGCATTGAAAGCGGCGGTTCCACGGAGGATAGTGCGGCCCTTGTCTGCCCTCATCACAAGGAGCCGTGAATGATCCGTCCATCGTCCCTGATCCAGGTCCTGGGTGGCATTGGGTTGCTGTTGGGCAGCGCCGCGGTCGCTGCCCAGTGCCTGCCGCCACCACGCAATGCCCAGGTGCCGGGGTTTTCCCTGTGCAAGGAGTGGCCGGCCTTCGCTGACCAGAGCATCAGCCTACTGGCCGAACTGACGCCGGATCCGGCGGTGGCCGATGCCTCCGATGATGGCTCCTATGATCTGCAACTGGCGGTGCTGGATCGCCAGGGCGGGCAGGTGCTGGCCAGCTACCGCCAGCCGGCGGCCTTCGTCTCCGACGCCATCCACCTGGACAGCCTGAAGCTCGACACCGGACGCTTCCAGCTGGCCCCGCAGGTGCGTGCCTTTGGCGTCAGGGCGGCATTCTCCGGCTCTTCGCGGGTCAATCCGTTCGATCAGGTGCTGCTCAGTCTCTATGTGCGCGAAGGCACCAGGCTGCGTCCGGTGATGGAGAAGTTCGTGGCCTATTCCTACAGCGGCGAGTGGGATGGGCAATGCACCGGACAGCGGGTCGAGACCACCCGTACCCTGGATATCGCCAAGACCGGCAGCCACGGTTATGCCGACCTGATCGTGCGCTCGGTGAGCGTCACCACCCTCGGCGAAGGCCAGGGCGAGCAGTGCCAGTCCCGTTCCGTCACCAGCAAGCCTGTGTTGACCACCCTGCATTACGATGGCCAGCGCTATGTGTTGCCCAATGAACTGAACGGGATTTGAAGGCGTGTCGATGAAGCGCTGTGGAGTTGGCCCTGGGCTGGCGTTATTGGGTTTGTTGGTGGTCACGGCGGCCCGGGCCGACTGTGATGACCGCGTCGATGTTCCTGGGCAGTTGCATGTTTGCAAGGCCTGGCCTGCGCAGCCTGGGATGAGCATCAGTGCCCGGGCGACCCCGATGCCCGGGCCTGGGGATGGCGACACTCGCCGCTACAGCCTGGATGTGGCCCTGGTGGATGGTGACTCCGGTTGGGCGGTGGCCAGCAACTACAAGGATTCGGCACTGTTCTGCGATGCCGTGGCCGTGCAGGGCCTGCAGATCGATACCGCGCGTTATCGCTTGAACCAGGCGGAGCAGGCCTTTGGCCTGCGGGTTCTTTACAGCCACGACTCCAGCGCCGCTCCCTACGAGAAATCCGTGCTGACTCTCTACCGGCGTGAGGACAAGGAAATCCTGCCCTTGCTGGAAGGGCTGGTGGTGGATGAGCGCTCCGGTGAGTTCGGTTGGGAAGGCCAGTGCTCGGGGCGTTCCCGGACAATGCACCGGACCTTGCAGATGGGCCCTGGCCAGCGTCATGGCTACGCCGACCTGATCGTGCGCACCCGCGAAATCAAGACTGAGCACTTCAAGGGCCGCGACGGTTGCGACAGCCGCGACCTGCCTGCTCGTGACAGTACCCTGACGTTGCACTACGACGGTGTGCGTTATCCGATTCCCGACGCCTTGAAAGGATCCTGATCCATGCTGACTGGCCTCAACCACCTGACCCTGGCGGTCACCGATTTGCCTCGCAGCCTGGCCTTCTATCATTCGCTGCTGCAACTGCGCCTGGAGGCCAGTTGGGATGGCGGCGCCTACCTGTCGCTGCCAGGGCTGTGGTTGTGCCTTTCGCTGGATGCGCAACGCCAGGTGCCGGCGGTGGCCGACTACACCCACTATGCCTTCAGCCTGGAGGCTGGCGATTTCGATTCCTTCGTCCTGCGTATGCGTGAGGCCGGGGTAAGGGAGTGGCGCGACAATCGCAGCGAGGGCGCTTCGTTCTATTTTCTCGATCCGGACGGGCACCGGCTCGAAGCCCATGTCGGCGACCTGGCCTCGCGGTTGCGGGCCTGTCGCCAGCGGCCCTATGCCGGCATGCGTTTCTATCCCGCCGACCAGAAGAGCAGTGCCGTGTTCGACAGTTGAACAAAGCCGCTGGTGGTCGGGGCCCGGGATCGTGCAGAATCCTGCACATTCATCCTGTACCTGGCGCCCTTCGCGAGGTGCACTGACTTGGAGTCTTGTCGATGACCTCATCGCTGTTGCTGGCCGTTATCACCTCGGGTTTCATTTATGCGATCACCCCCGGACCCGGGGTGCTGGCAGTATTCGGCATTGGCGCGGCTCGTGGACGGCAAGCCGGGGCGGGGTTTCTCTGTGGGCATATGGTCGGTGATGTGGTCTGGTGCAGCACGGCCCTGGTGGCCATTGTCGGTGCCCGGGAAATCGGCAGCGAAGCCTTCAATATCCTGGGCTTTCTCAGTGGCCTGTATCTGTTCTGGCTCGGTCTGCGAGCCATTCGCAGCAAGGGTGGCAGCGCCGATGATCCCCAGGGGGCGGCTCGTAATCCGTTCTGGCACGGCATCCTCTTCGGCCTGACCAATCCCAAGGCTTATCCGGTGGCGGTGGCGACCTTCACTGCGCTGCTTTCCAGCCGGGCCGAGATGCTCAGTTGGTCGATGCTCCCCGGCCTGATTGCCTTGAGTTTCCTTGGCGGTCTTGCGGCATACGCTATTCTCATCGGCATTGTCGGGGCTCGCCAGGTGCGTGGCTGGTATCAGCGTCACGAACTGGCGATCACCCGGGTGTGTGGCGTGATGTTCATCGGCTTTGCGGTCAATGCCCTGGTGCATGCGGTGCCCGGGCTGGTCGGCAACAAATCGTAGGCAAGGCCGTTCGCAGGTTGCGACGCAGCGCAGCCGGTGCCAGGCATCGGCTGATCGGGCTCAAGGGATGGGTACTCAGTGCATTTTCCATGGGTAGTAACTTTCTCTGATGGCAACCAAAAACTCCGCGCCTCTGGCCAGTTTCATCGACCTGCTCCTGGACGCCGTATGTGCGGTGGATGCCGAGGGTCGCTTCGTATTCGTCAGTGCGGCTTGCGAGCGTGTGTTCGGTTATACGGCCGATGAACTGATCGGCCGAATGATGATCGAGCTGGTGCATCCGGACGATCGCGAGCGCACCTTGCAAGCCGCCCGGGAAATCATGGGTGGCGTGCCCAAGCCCAATTTCGAGAACCGCTACCTGCGCAAGGACGGGCGGGTGGCGCATATCCTCTGGTCCGCGCGGTGGTCGGAAGTGGACCAGTTGCGCATCGCCGTGGCCCGAGATATCACCGAGCGCAAGCGAGCCGAATCCAAGCAGGCGGCACTGTATGCGATCTCCGAAGCTGCCCACGCCACCGAGGACCTGCTGGTGTTGTTCAAGCACGTGCACCGGATCATCGGCGAGTGGCTGCCGGCATTGAACTGCTCCCTGGCGCTGTATGACGAGCGTTGCGCCGGCTTGAGCTTTCCCTACCATGTGGATGATTGCGAGCGCAGCCCGGAACTGCCGGGGACATTGATCGGGCGCTTTTGCCACGAGGTGCTGCTCCGCGGCCAGCCCTTGCTGCTGGCGCCCGAGTGCTCGCCGACCCGAAGCATCTGGGACGAATTTGCGGCGATCCAGGGGCCGCGGTGCTGGCTTGGCGTGCCGCTCAACGCACAGAAGGGCACCATCGGCGTGCTCATGGTCAAGAGTGCTCCGGGTACCCAGGGCTACGGCGAGCAGGACCAGGAACTGCTGCAGTACGTCAGCGCCCAGCTGGCCGCGGCCATCGAGCGCAAGCAGTTGCATGCCCGGCTGCACTACATGGCCGAGTATGACCAGCTGACTCACCTGCCTAACCGCGAGCTGCTGAGGGAACGCCTCAGGTCGGCGCTGGCCCGTGCCCGGCGTGAAGCCGGGCGCATGGCCTTGTTGTATGTCGATCTGGACAGGTTCAAGGAGGTCAACGATACCTGCGGGCATGCGGTGGGCGACATGCTGTTGCAAGCCGTGGCCACCCGCCTCAAGGCCTGTATCAGGGAGACCGATACCGTGGCTCGGATTGGCGGCGATGAATTCGTGATCCTGCTGGAGAGCGTGCAGCACAGCGACGATGCCCAGCGGGTGGCGGACAAGATCCGCGGTGCGCTGGGTGAACCGCTGCGCCTGGACGGCCATTCGCTGCACATCCTGCCGAGCATCGGCATTGGCCTGTATCCCGAGCATGGCCTGGAGGAAAAGCAACTGTTCAAGCATGCCGACGAGGCCATGTATGCCGTCAAGCGCGCCCACAAGAGCCGTTCCAACGCCTGATCGAACGAGCACCGTCCCGGGCGCCGTTCGTCGCGCAAGCTAAACCTTTATGGCTTGGGCTTTTCCCTATGCAGACGAACGTTTTCGTTCACGACCGATTCATCTGCAACAGGAGAACTCCCCATGAACGCCATTGCCACTGTGATGCGCAGCGCCGGCCTGGCGCTGCTCCTGGGCCTGTGTGCCAACAGTGCCCTGGCCCAATCCCCTGTGGCCTTCATCGATGACGCATCGGCCCAAGGCATGGCCGACATCGAGGCCAGTCGCCAGGCGCACCAGCAAACCTCTTCCAGGGCGGTCAAGGAATACACCATCCAGGTCATCAATGACCGCACCACCGCCAACCAGCATCTGGCCAGGATCGCCAAGCAACTGGATTTGCCGATCGCTCCACGCGAGCAATTGATGGACCAGGCCAGGCGCCTGATTCCTGCCGTCGCCGAAGGCGAGGACGTCGACCGGGCCTACGCGACGAACCAGATCAAGAGCACCGAGCAGGCGATCCGGCAGATCCGCCAGCAGGCCCAGGCCAGCGAGCTGCCTGAGCTCAAGGCCTTTGCCGAGGAAACCTTGCCCAAGCTGAAAAATCACCTGCAGATGGCCAAGGCACTACAGGCCGGACGCCTGTCCGATCACCTGGAGGGGTGACGAACAGCGGGCTTCAGGGCCGGTACCGGGCGGGTGGTTGCCCTGATGGTTACACCTGAGAACATTCCTTCGCAGAATAAAACAGGATTGTGCTGGAGCCTTGGCGGTTGCGGGCTTAACGTGACCAGGACCCGGCGCCGCCAGGGCGCCGCGAGGCTCAAGGAGACAGCACATGACGAGTACGGCCGGGGATTCGGTCTGCGACCTGTATCACCGTGCGGAGGACTATTTCTTCGTATCCATCTCCCAGTTCTATCGTCGCTTCGGAGCGGACCTGAGTGCCTATTGCACCGGGGTCGAGGCCAGCAGCCTGAACTTGCTGATCATGAAGAACCAGGGCCCGCACAGCGCTGCCCAGCTGGCCGAAGGCGTGGCCTTCCTGCAACTGACCGGCATGCCGTTTTGCGTCGTGGTACCCGAGGCTCATGTAGCTCATGTCAGCGAACCGTTACGCCAGCAACAGCTACTGCCGGCAGACCGAACCACTTGCATGGTCCTCGACCTCGAGGCCTATGAAGCGCCACAGGTATCGGCGCAACGGCTGGATATCCGTTGCACCGATGATTGCCTTGAAGACTGGGGGCTGCCGGTGGAGAGCGCATTCGAGTCCGGCGCAGGGGGGATCGAACAGTACCTGGCCCGGCACCGGGCCGCGTTGCAGTCCGGTAGGGCATTGCGCCATTTCACCCTGTATGTCGATCAACGTCCGGTGAGCGCCTTGACCCTCTCCCTGGGGCCTGCAGTGGCGCGCCTGGACGACATCGGTACCTTGCAACAGTGCCAGGGGCGCGGTCACGCCACGGCGCTCATCCACCATGTGCTGGCTTTCGCCAAGGCCCAGGGGGCCGGGACTTGCGTCCTGGAGGCGTCTCTGGACGGCCTGTCGATCTATCGCAAGGTCGGCTTCAAGCGCCTGTTCGACTACCGCACCTTCTGCCAGGAGTGACTCGCGCCGCTAGCGACCGGCATTGAGTCGGAACTGGCGCGGGCTGACTCCGGTCAGGGCCTTGAACTGTCGGCTGAAGGCGCTGTGGTCGGTGTAGCCGCACTGCAGCGCCACCTCGGTGATCGGTTCCTCGGTGATCAGGAGGCGCGAGGCGTTTTCCAGGCGGGCCTTGTGAATCATCTGCCGTGGCGTCAGGTGGAAGATGCGCTTGCAGTAGCGCTCCAGCTGGGCGATGGACAGGTTGGCGATGCGGGTCAGGTCCTCCAGGCGGATGGCTTCGCTGTAGTGCTCGCGAATGTGCCGATCCACCGCTGCCAGGCGTTCGTAGGCCGGGTGGGTGTCGCGAGCGGCTTGCAAGTCAAGGGATATGCCGGCCATGCCGATGATCTCGCCACTGCTTCCGTGCAGTGGCAGCTTGTGGGTCAGGCACCAGCCTGGTTCGCGGCTGCCATACAGGTGCAATTCCAGCTGGCCCTTGATGGTGATGCCCTGGAGCAGCACGCGCCGATCCTGCTCGGTATAGACGGGCCCGAGCATTTCGGGGAAGACCTCGGCGGAGGTCTTGCCCAGCAACGGGCGGATGTTCTTGAAGCCACAGCGTTGGGCCAGGGTCAGGTTGGCAATCAGGTAGCGGGCCTGCAGGTCCTTGACGAAGAACACGGCGCTGGGAATGCCGTCCAGCAGGGGCATGACCAGCGCCAGGTTGGCCAGCAGGCTGTCGATGTCCCGGGGGCGCTGGGCGGCCATGGCCCGGGGCAGATGGTGCAGTTGTGCGCTATCGATCATCGTCGGCCTCTCTCCTGGGTGCTTGGCGGGTCGGATGCGGCATGAACTGGCTGGGGTATTTCCCCGTGCGCCCATTCAGGGATCGCAGGCTGGCTGCGCGTCATCGAGCAGCAGGCTGGCAATCCGGGCCGGCACCAGTGGCGCCCGTGGCGCCGGGATGCTCCAGCCGAACAGCTGCTGGGCGGCACTGGCACAGACCCGGCCCTGGCAAGCCCCCATGCCACAGCGGCTTTGCAGCTTCGCGGTAGGCCAGTCGGGGGCTGCTGCCACGGCGGCGTAGGGTACGTCTTCGCAGCGGCACAGCAGCGTATCAGGCTGGGCCAATTCCAGTATCTGCGGCTGCAGGGCGAAGTGTTTCCGCAGTTGACCGGCAAACCGCTGCCAGTGCTGCCGCTGGGCGTTCAATGCGGCGGCTCGACCGGCCTGGCCGGTAGCGGCGTAGCCGGCGATTTCCCCTTCGACCAGAGCCAGCTCACTGCCGCCGATACCCGTGCATTCTCCCGCGGCGTAGACCAGGGGCAGGCTGCTGCGCTGCTCCGAGTCCACGGCAATGGCACCTTGTTCCAGGCGGCAGCCCAGGTGGCTGGCAAGACGCGTGTTGGGTACCAGCCCGAAGCCACATGCCAGGTAGTCGCAGGAGATTTCCCGGATGCGTCGGCCCTGGCGGATGCGGACGGCTTCCAGGCGCCGTTCGCCCAGTGCCTCGACCACATGGGCGTTGCAACGATAGGCCGTGGTGCCCAGGTGCAGGGCCTGGGCCAGTTTGTTTGGCCAGCGCCACAGCTGGCTGGCGAACCCGAGCAAGGCACTTGCCGAGGCTTGCTCCAGTACTCGCTCCACCCGAGCCCCGGCCTGGCGTGCGGTGGCGGCACTGGCCAGCAGCAGGGGGCCGCTACCGGCGATCACCACGGACTGGCCGGCCATTGGCAGGCCGTTCTTCAGCAGGGCTTGCAAGCCGCCGGCGCCGGTGACGCCTGGCAAGGTCCAGCCGGGAAAAGGCAGCAGCAGCTCCTGGGCGCCGCAACACAGGATCAGCCGCTCGTACTGCACCTGCCAGGCTTGCTCGGCGTCCTCCAGGAGCAGGCTGTCGGGCCCCAATGCACAGATGATGCGGGTGCCACTGAGGTAGCGTACCGATGGATGTTGCAGGATCTGGAAGTATTCGGCCTGGGCGGGTGTCGGCGGATGGTTCGGGCCGTTGCGCCAGATCTGCCCGCCAGGGCGCGGATTATCGTCGATCATCAGGATCGAACGGGCGTTGTGGCTGGCGGCCCGGGCGGCGGCCAGCCCCGCGGGGCCACTGCCGACGATCAGGACCTGGCATTGCAGGTGAGGGTTCGTCATTGGCTGCGCTCCACCTGCATGCCGTCGCGGCACAGTGTCTGGCAGGCCAGTTGGCGGCGCCCGTCGATGGTCATCCGGCATTCCTGGCAGATTCCCATGCCGCAGAACGCTGCCCTGGGACTTCCGGTACAAGAGAGCCGGGTGCGTGAGTTGCCGCTGACGGCCAAGGCAGCGGCAACGCTGATGCCAGGGCGTACCAGCACGGCCTGCTGGTCCAGGTAGATGATCATGGGGTGACTCCAGTCAGGGAGGTAAAGCGCCCGGGCAGGTAGGGACGAGGGTCGATCGCTGGGGGCCGGTCGCACATCAGGTCAGCCAGCAACCGTGCACTGGCGGGGGCGGTGGTCACCCCCAGTCCTTCATGTCCGACTGCCAGCCACAAACCTGGCTGTTGCGGATGTTCGCCGAGGATCGGCAGGCCATCCGGGGTCGCCGAGCGAAAACCGGTCCAGCTTCGAATACCGTTGAGTTGCGCCAGTTCCGGCAGGTAGCCCACGGCCCGGCGCAGCATCGGTGCCAGCACTTCGGGATCGACCTGTGGATCGAGGGTGTCGAACTGGCGGGACGAGCCGATCAGCAACTGGCCGGTTGGGCGTGGCTGGACGTTGAAGGCCACGGAGGTGCCATTGCTGGCGTGGGCGCTGGCGGCGTACCCCAGCTCCACCAATTGATGATTAACCTGGCGCGGATAGCGATCGGTAATCAGCAGGTGGCCTTTTTTCGGGCGCAGGGGCAGGGTCGGTAGCAGTTGGCGAGCACCGAAGCCGTTGGCCACCAGGATCCTTGGGGCGTGCAACAGCTGGCCGTCATCGAGTTCCAGCCGATCTTGGACGACATGTCGTACATGGCCGCGCCGGCGGCTGATCGAAGGGTGACTTTCCAGCAGCCATTGGGCCGTGGCGGGTGCGTAGAGAATGCCGTCGCCAGGAATCTTCAAGGCACCACCCAGCCCCTTGCGCAGCATGGGTTCCAGCTTCGCCAGATGCGTTGCATCCAGTAGCTGGGTGGCCACGCCGTGCTCGGCCAGGGTGCGCTGCTTGGCCCGTGCCAGGTCCATTTCCGCGCTATCGGCGGCCAGCCACAACGTGCCGCAATTGCGATAGGCGCAGGCTGTCGGCAGGCGCTTCTGGAACTGTCGCCAGAGTTCTATGGAGTAATGACTCAAGGCCAGTTCGGCGGGGTTGTCGTCCATGACCACCAGGTGGCCCATGCCCGCCCCGGTGGCGCCGCCAACGGCGTCGTCCAGTACCAGTACCCGCAATCCGCGCAGCGCCAGCTCATGGGCGCAGGCTGCGCCGATGATCCCGGCGCCGACCACGATCACATCCGCTTCGGCTCCGTGGCTCACGAGCCGATGCCCCAGGCGAACGGATCGCTGTCGTCCAGTAGCAGGGTGGCTTCGGCGCTGATATGCGCGCTGCCACGCAAGGTCGGGATGATGCGCTCACCGGTAGTTTCATAGGAGGCGCTGAACTGGCTGCCGATGACGCTGGCCTGGCGCCACGTCTGGCCCGGAGCGAGCTTGCCGTCGGCTGCCAGGCAGGCCAGCTTGGCGCTGGTGCCGGTACCGCAGGGGGAGCGGTCGTAGGCCTTGCCGGGACAGAGTACGAAGTTGCGGCTGTCGGCTTGGGGATCGTCGGCGAACAGCTCGATATGGTCGATCACTGCGCCTTCGGCGCCGGTGATCCCGGTGGCCTCGAGGGCCTGGCGTACGTTCCAGGTGTACTGGGTCAGGGCTTCGACGTGGTCCAGGGCGATGCGTTGGCCGTGCTCGCTGATGAGGAAGAACCAGTTGCCACCCCAGGCGATATCACCGTGCACCAGGCCCAGGCCGGGAACCTGCACGCCCACCTGGCGACGATAGCGATAGGCGGGGACGTTGCGCACGCTCACCGACAGGTCTTCGTGCAGGGTGGCCTGCACCGTGCCCACCGGTGTTTCGATGTGGTGCACGCCACAGCCGATGCGCCCCAGGTGGTATAGCGAGCGGACCAGGCCGATGGTGCCGTGGCCGCACATGCCCAGGTAGCCGCTGTTGTTGAAGAAGATCACTCCGGCACAGGCGTCGGCCGCCTGCGGCTCGCAGAGCAGGGCTCCCACCAGCACGTCGCTGCCGCGGGGTTCGAGGACGCAGGCGCGGCGCCATTGATCATGCCGATCGCGCAGGATATCCAGGCGCTCGGCCATGGAACCCCGGCCCAGGTCGGGGAAACCATCGATGACCAGGCGAGTGGGTTCGCCGCCGGTATGGGAGTCGATCACGGATATTTTTTTCATGGCAGCACCTGATGGAAAAGAGCTACAGAGTGAGCGAGACAGGGGCTTGGTGCTTGTGGGTTTTCGCTGGCTTTGATGACGAAATCAGCATAGTCGAAAGGTTGGGCGCCTCTCGTGAGGTACGCGGGATGAGGCAGCTATTTGCTTGGCGCCTAGCGAAATAGAGAACGCTTGCTCCTCCGCGCGGGGCTTGAAAGTGTGCTGATTTCGTCTATTTCGAGGAGGAAAAACCTCAAGCTGCAACGAGGAGAAAAGGCGACTCTGGTTTTTGTTTCCGGCCTTGATCGGCTGGGACGACTCCATATAAGGACAAGACCATGAGCCGTACAGCCATCCGCCGGAGCGGTGCATCGCCCTCCGAGCCCCCTCAGTTCGACACCGGTTGCCCCCATCACCTGCCAGCTTTGCGCAAGGTATTGCGTTGCCAGCTGGAGGCCGCGCCCGGCCGGGCGGATTCACTGTCCTGAGGCGCTACCGCGCTTGTGAAGCCACTACGCACAGCTGGGTACAGCACTGCCGCTGCCGGATGATCCGGCCGGCGCAACGTTCGATCTGCCTATTCCAATAACCTCAAAAAGGCGCGCCTCCATGTCAGGCAAAGGTAAATTCAAGAAACAACTCTCTCTGGTGGACCTGACCTTCATCGGGTTGGGTGCGATCTTCGGTTCCGGCTGGCTGTTTGCCGCCAGCCATGTCTCGGCGATTGCCGGACCGGCAGGGATCTTTTCCTGGCTGCTGGGCGGTTTTGCCGTGCTGTTGCTGGGCATCGTCTACTGCGAGCTGGGGGCAGCCTTGCCGCGCGCTGGTGGCGTGGTGCGCTATCCGGTGTTCTCCCATGGCCCGCTGCTGGGGTACTTGATGGGGTTTATCACCTTGATCGCCTTTTCCAGCCTGGTGGCGATCGAGGTGGTGGCGGCCCGGCAATACGCAGCGGCCTGGTTTCCCAGCTTGACCCATGAAGGCAGCAGCGACCCGACGATCATAGGCTGGTTGGTACAGTTCGCGTTGCTGTGCCTGTTCTTCTGGCTCAACTACTACAGCGTCAAGACCTTCGCCAAATCCAACAACTTCATCAGCCTGTTCAAGTTCGTGGTGCCGTTGCTGGTGATCGGCGTCCTGTTCACCTTCTTCAAGCCCGACAACTTCCATGTCCAGGGTTTCGCCCCATTCGGCCTGTCGGGGATCGAGATGGCGGTCTCGGCGGGCGGCATCATCTTTGCCTACCTGGGGCTGACCCCGATCATCTCCGTGGCCAGCGAGGTACGTAACCCCCAGCGTACGATTCCCATTGCGCTGATCCTCTCGGTGCTGCTCTCGACCTTGATCTACGGCTTGCTGCAACTGGCATTCCTGGGCAGCATCCCCACGGAAATGCTGGCCAATGGCTGGAGCGGTATCAGCAAGGAGTTCTCGCTGCCGTACCGTGATATCGCCCTGACCCTCGGAGTGGGCTGGCTGGCCTACCTGGTGGTGGCCGACGCGGTGATCTCCCCCAGCGGTTGCGGCAATATCTACATGAACGCCACGCCGCGAGTGGTCTACGGCTGGGCCCGGACCGGCACCTTCTTCAAGATATTCACCCGTATCGACGAGCAGTCGGGTATCCCACGTCCGGCGCTGTGGCTGACCTTCGGCCTGTCGGTATTCTGGACATTGCCGTTCCCGTCCTGGGAAGCCCTGATCAATGTGGTCTCGGCCGCGTTGGTATTGAGCTATGCCGTCGCGCCAGTGAGCGTCGCCGCCTTGCGCAAGAGCGCCCCTGATCTGGCGCGACCGTTTCGGGTCAGAGCGTTCGCCGTGCTGGGGCCGTTGTCGTTCGTGATCGCTGCGCTGATCGTCTATTGGTCAGGTTGGAGCACCGTGTCCTGGCTGCTGGGGCTGCAGATCCTGATGTTCGTGATTTACCTGCTGTGCAAGCGCCTGGTACCCACCGATCACCTGAGCCTGGGTGAGCAGGTACGTTCGTCGTCGTGGCTGATCGCTTTCTACGCGCTGACCATCGTCATTTCCTACCTGGGCAGCTTTGGCGGGATTGGCGTCCTGGCGCATCCGTTCGATACCTTGACCGTCACCCTGATGGCCCTGTGTATCTACTACTGGGGAGCCAATACCGGCGTTCCCAGTGCCAAGCTGGCGCTGGATGGCGACGAAGAAGAGTGAGCGCCGTCTCTTTCGATCGATGACGGCTTGCGGTCTTGAGCACAGAGGGCCTGCTCAAGGCGGCTGGTCGGAATCCCTGGACCCATAGCTGACCAGCCGGCCCCACGAAGATCGTGGGGCCGGCTGGTATCCGGGGTATCAGAAGCGCACGTTGGCTGCCAGTTCGGCTGAACGGCCAGGGGCGACGATGGCGAACATGCCGACGTGGGAGGCGTCGTAGTAGGTCTCGTCGGTGAGGTTCAGCAGGTTGAGCTGCAGGTCGAGGTTCTTGTTCACCCGGTAGGCCAGCATGGCGTCGTAGCGCCAGTAGGAATCCAGGCTCCGGGTATTGGCATCGTCGGTGTAGCGCTTGTCTACATAGTTGGCGCCGGCACCGGCCTTCCAGCGTTCGGCGAAGCTGTAGGTGGTCCACACCGAGCCGCTGTTGGGAGCGATGAACTTGGCGCGGTTGCCGTCGAAGTTGGTGTTCTTGCCTGAGGCGTACTTGACCGTCTTGGCGTCCAGGTAGGTGTAGCCTGCCATCACTTCCCACTGGTCCGTGAGATGGCCAGTGGCTCCCACTTCAAAACCCTTGACCTCGACATTGCCGTCCAGGGTCACCTCATTGCTGAGCGGGTCGTAGGTCCGCGCATTGGACTTTTCGGTCTTGAACACCGCGGCCGTCAGGGCCAGGCGTTCATCGAGCAGGTCCCACTTGGTGCCCAGTTCGATGCTGCGGCTCTTTTCCGGATCCAGGTTGCTCAAGCGGCCGCCGGCCGCGCCGTCGGCCCCGCCGGATTGCCCGGCTGTTTCCCCAGATGGGTTGAACGAGGTGCCGTAGGACAGATAGAGGCTGGCGTAGGGCAGGGGCTTGAAAACGAGGCCGGCCTGGTAGGTCCAGATATTGCTGCGGTTGCTCTGGGCAGCGTCCCGGACGTGGTAGTTGTCGAAGCGCGTTCCCAGGTTCAGGTCCCACTGCTCGTGCAGGGCCAGGGTGTCCATCACATACAGGGCGCGGTTGTTGTGCCGGGTGACGTCGTGACTGCCATTACCTCGTGCTACCGGGGCATGGGCATCACGTGGGTTGGGGGCGTGCAGGCTACCTGGATCGGAACCACGGGGGGCGTAGCGGTTCTTCACATCGATCCGTTCACGGGAGAACTCCAGGCCGGCGCTGTAGCTGTGGCCGATGGGACCGGTGTCGAAGGTACCGAAGATGTCGGTCTGGTTGATCAGCGAGGTGTTGACCACGTTGCGTCCACGTGCGGGGCCACGCATCACCACGCCGGCCAGCTCATTGTCGATGGAGCCGAAGGTCGGCCGACTCATGATGTAGTCCTGCATGCTGCGCCCCTGGCGGGTGGTATTGCGCAGGGTCAGGTGTTCATTGACGTCATGTTCCAGCTGCAGGGTGGCGATGTCGGAGGAGGTCTTGCGGAAGTCGCGCTTGGCAAAACCGTAGAAGTTATCCCTGTCGACCTTGGCCGGCTTGCCAGTGATGGCCGACACCGGATGCCCCTGGTCGGGAATGTCGTCGCTCTGCATGTGGTAGTAGCTCAGCGTACCGCGGGTATCGGTGTTCAGGCCGAAGGAGACGCTCGGGGCCAGGCCCCAGCGGGTGACTTCGACATCGTCGCGCCCGGGCGTGTCGGCTTCGTGCTTCATCGCGTTCAGGCGCAGGGCCATGTTCTGTTCGGGCAGGTACTGGTTGACGTCGAGGGTGCTACGGCGAAGTTGATCGGTCCCCAGGGTCAGGCTGCCGGAGGCGAAGGATTCCTGCTTCGGGGCCTTGCTGATCAGGTTGATGCTGCCACCCGTGGAGCCGCGGCCGGAATAGGCTGAGCCTGGTCCCTTGACGATCTCGATCTGTTCGACATTGAAGGCTTCGTGGGTCATGCGCCCTACATCGCGAATGCCATCGATCATGATGTCGGTGCTGGCTTCGAAACCGCGAATGAACGGGCGATCGCCCAATGGCGTGCCACCTTCGCCAGCGCCGAAGGTGATGCCAGGAGTGGTGCGCAGGGCGTCTGCCAGGGTCGACACCGCACGCTCCTGCATCAGGGATTCGGTGATGATGGTGACCGACTTCGGGGTTTCTCTCAGCGGGGCTGTGAATTTCACCGAGTCGGAGGCCTCACGCTTGTAACCGGGCTGGTGCTGCCCCTTGACCTGGGTGGTGCCGAGGGTGACGGCAGCGCTGCCGGATGGCGCTTCGGGGTGTTCCGAGGTAGCACCCAGGCTGGCTTCACTGAGGGCCAGCAAGCCAAGGGATGTGGGCCACAACTTCCAAGAATGTGGACGGGTAGTGCTGGACATTGAGATATGACCTCCGGTTTATTTGGAAGTGATTCTCATATGCGAATTTGTGTCATTCAATCGGATCTATCCGAACAATCATGTCTAAAAATGTATTCGGATCGATAGGCTGGTCGTCAGCCAAACTTGGGGTTGTTGGCTGCGCATCCTGGATTCTGAGGTTGTTGCGGGCGATGTTCTTTTGCCCCAGATTACGCCTTCGTCGATACCGTCCGAACAAGGAGACCTGCCATGGACTTGCACTTCGAAACCGCCAACCTGTTGCTGCGACCGCGCACCTTCGAGCATTTCGAGGCCTGCCTTCGCATGGACCAGGACCCGCAAGTTACGCGTTTCATACCCGGTGAGTGGGACGGCGGGCAGTGGCACCGGGATTTCCTGCAGGCGCGGATTTCCCAGGACTTTGGTGAGCGGTGCGGTTATTGGGCGATCTTCGCCAGGCAGGCGCCTGACGAGTTGCTGGGCTGGGTCTCGTTCATCCCCTTCGATGCCGTAGGGCCCGAGTTGGAGATGGGCTGGCGCCTGGTGCAACGAGCCTGGGGGCGGGGCTTCGCTTCCGAGGCGGCCCGACGGATCGTCGAGCACGCGTTCGCCGATCCGCAGGTCGAGCGGCTGGTGGCCGATGCACATGTGGACAACCTTGCCTCGTTGGCAGTGGCCCGCAAGATTGGCTTTCGGGTTTCCCACGACGCTGACTTCGAAGGCCTGCCCAGCCGTTTCTTCGAGATGACCCGCGAGGATTTTCTTCGGCAGCAGGCCAGCGCTGGATTGTCGCGTGCCTGAGACTGGCAGGCGTGGCGCCATTGCTTGGCGCCACGTGATGTTGAACGCTTGGGATCAGAGGTGGCGGCCGACCCACCACAGCACCAGGAACGCGATGCAGGCGACCAAGGCCGAGAGTTGGAACAGATTGATCGACCACTTCAGGCCCAGGGGGAAGTTTCGATAGTCCCGCGCGTTCAAGCCGCCGTTACGCAGGAACAAGTGGGGCATGGCGAACATGGCGCCGATGCACAGCAGCATGAAGAAGCGGCTAAGTGGGTCCTTGCCCAGCAGGGGCAGGCGAATGGCGATGGCCCGGCAGCGGGATAGATGCCCGACCATGTCGTCGAGCCTGAAGTAACCCAGGTAGACCTGGATCGCCAGGGACACCAGTGCGGACATGACCACCAGTACCCAACCTGCGGTGTAGATATCTTCGGCGTTGCACATAGCTCTTCAATGACCTCCTCGAACCTTGCGACCAGGCGCTTGGTGTATTGCTCCTCCGATTGACCCTGCATGCAGGGCAGCCGGCCACCATACCATTCCCAGCGACATCAGGGCGCAGGTTCGCCCGCAGATGATGGCTGGCTGGGCAGGGCGCAAGGCAGAGAGTCAGAGTTTGGCGCACCGCTCCACATCGGCCTGGGTAGTGACCTGGGTGTCGATGCCAAGGCGATATTTGCAGTAGTCGATGATCATCTGCCGTTCTTCGGCGGTGAGCTTCTCCACGCGCCGGTAATCGCCGTCGTTGGCGTGGATATTGAAGAACTCCAGTTGCAGGCTCGGCGAATGCTTGAGGAACCAGCGGGTGTGGGTTTCAGCTTCTTCCAATTCGGTGTAGTAGCCGATATTGAGCTCGACCAGCAGGCCGATAACCAACAGGAGGATGAGTTTTTTCACGTGCGGCTCCTTCCATGGATAAGGCGCCAACGGCACCGGGGGCGCGCATGGTTCCGGGATTGGAGGCGCTTGGCAAGTACCTGTTAAGAGGTATGGCTGTCATGAATTGTGACGTTTGCCCGGGACAGGTTCAGCCAATAGACAGGAGCGGGCTGTTACAACGTTCACGCACTCGGCAGGAGCCGGGTGGACAAGGGGGCAGTGAGGTCGGGGCTATGGCCCCGACCTTCCCATGCAGCAATAGCAGTACGCAATAACAGAGAAAGCGATCTTGGGATCGCTTTTTTTGTGCCCGCAAATGGCCGGTCAATGAGTTTGGTCCTGTTGCCGGGCTCCGGCTTTGCGGAGCATGAACCCCCGGCATATCTGCTACCTGTGTTAACGGAAGGCTCTGGCCCGGCCATTACCTCGGTGGGGAACACTCTCTCCAGATTACCGTTCGTCCGACGGATGGAATTGGCAAGTATCAGTCACTGCGGCATGCTGTCAGAGGATGTCGTAGTGCCACTACTTTGGCGGTATGGACATTTCATAGCTGCTGTTGGGCTCCCCTTCGATGGTGAAATAGGTGTTCTGATGATTGTGTTGATCCTGTCCGAGTCGCGGCATGCCGGATAAGGCATTGGCCGAGGAGCAGCGCCTGGCCGCCTTGTATGCCCTCGAGCTGCTGGATACGGCCCGCTGCGAAAGCTTCGATCGCATCTGCCGCCTGGCCGCGCAGTTCTTCAAGGTCCCCACGGCGCTGATTACCCTGGTGGATCGTGATCGACAGTGGTTCAAGTCGCGGGTGGGGTTTGCCGTCGAGCAGACGCCGATCGATCAGTCGTTCTGCGCCTACACGATCAAGTCCGGTGAGGTGTTCGAAGTCCAGGATGCTCGCCAGGACGTGCGTTTCCATGCCAATCCACTGGTGACCGAGGGCCCGGGCATAGGTTTTTATGCCGGGGCGCCATTGATCACTTCCACGGGGCACGCCATCGGCAGCCTGTGCGTCATCGACAAGCAGCCGCAGCGGCTCGATGCCGCCGAGCGTCAACAGCTGCGTGACCTGGCCTCCCTGGTGATGGAGCAGATCGAGCAACGCCAGCGCCAGACCCGCCGTGATCCGGTCAGTGGCCTGCCCAACCGCGAGCAGTTCCAGCGCGACTTGCACGATCTGGCGGACGAACACCCCGGGGAGCGACGGGTGCTGGTGCTGGTGGATGCGGTGGACATGACCGTGGCCCATGAGTTGACCCTGGCCCTGGGCATGGCGCCGTTCGAGATCATCGTGCGTTTTCTTGCCCAGCAGTTGCTCGCCTACCTGGGTCGGCATGTGCGGGTCTATCACGTCTCCGCCAAGCGCTTCGGCTTCCTGCTGCCGGCCGCACCTGGGGTCGAGCGTTTGCTGGAGGGCCTGGTGCGTCGCTTGCGCCGCCAGCCGCCGGGCCTGGAATTGCCGATGGTGCCGGGAGTGTGTGCGGGCATGGTGGAGTTTTCCACGGATCATGACGCCGTGCCGGACGTGTTGCGCAAGGCCATGTTCGCCCTGGAGCTGGCTGCGCTGGAGCGCTGTACCTGGGCGCCCTACGACCTGGTGCGCGACCAGGCCTACCGGCGTGCCTTCAACCTGGCCGCGGACATCGGCGAGGCTCTGGACACCGGGCAGATCTACCTGATGTTCCAGCCGCGCTTCGCCCTGCCCGATGGCGCCCAGGTCAGTGCCGAGGCGCTGATCCGCTGGGACCATCCCTGGCTGGGGCCGATTTCCCCTGCGGAGTTCATTCCGGTGATGGAGCGCAACGCCCAGATCCACCAGGTGACCCACTGGCTGATCGATGCGGTGTTGCACAAGTTGCATCTATGGAGTGCCAGTGATGTGCAACGCCTGTCGATCAACCTGTCACCCCAGGATTTCGAGGACCAGGACATCGCCGATGTGTTGCGCGATGCCTGCCTGCGCCACCGCATCAATCCCCGGCGCCTGGAAGTGGAGATCACCGAAGGCGCCTGGCTGCGCTCCAACCCGAAAGTGCTGGAGCAGTTGAGCAAGATTCGCGCCCTGGGCATGGATGTGGCCATCGACGATTTTGGTACCGGCTACAGCAACTTCGCCTATCTGCACCAGATTCCGGCCAATGTGGTGAAGCTCGACAAATCCATGGTCACTGACCTTGAGAGCAGCGCACAGCACCAGAAGATCACCCGCTCGGTGATCGCCCTGGCCCGCGAACTGGGCTACCGCACCGTGGCCGAGGGCATCGAGAGCTTCAAGTGCCTGCAGATGTTGCGGTCCTTCGGCTGTGACGAGGCCCAGGGTTACTTCCTGGCCCGGCCCATGCCCCAGGACAAGTTCCTGGCCCGTAGCGAAGCGCAGCGCTTTCCGCTGCAGGCAGGCTTCTAGCATTGTGTGGCCTGGCCAGCGCCAGGCGATGTCGCCCGTGTTGGCCGGATCGCTGCCTTGGGTCGTGGCGGAGAGGCCCTGGCCAGGGCAGGTGGGGGTTTAACCTTTCTATACAAAATCCGCACACTTCGTGATGAAGAGCCCAGGGCACTTCTTTAGGCTGCTGTCATTTTTAGCCTGATGCCCTAAGGATCGCTGCATGATGAAGCCTGTCAGAGCCATGGCCTGCTGTGGTGCGCTGCTGTTCGGTATGGCCAGCTGTAGTCACGCTGCGCTGGAACAGCCATACATGCGCCGTTGCGAGTTGCCGGCAGTCAGTGCGCAGGTTCGGCAACTCCCCGCGCCTGGTGGTGCCTGGTGCGTCGGCAAGGCCAGTTTCGCATTGCGGGACGCGGCACGCCCCGAGCCATTCTCCAGGACGGAAAATGCCCGGCGCGAGCTGGCGCTGAAAGTCTGGTACCCGATTGCCAATCCCGCACGCCAGCTGCCTCGTGCCGAATATGCCGAACCCCAGGCCCTGATGGCGATGAAGATTGCCCCTGAGGAGCTCGCGGTGCTCAGCCACTCCGGCGCAGGAGCCCGGATGCAGAAACAGCGTCAATATCCGGTCTTGCTGTTTTCTCCCGGGTTGGGAGCGGTGGCCGAGTTCTACAGTGGCCTGCTCGAAGACCTGGCCAGCCGTGGCTACGTGGTCGTGGCCATCAACCATCCCCACATCTCCGGGGTCACCGTGTTGCCTGGAGGGCGGGTGGTCCCGATGCTTGCGGCCCTGGAAGAAGACGAGACCCGCTTGGCGAGCGCTGCGCCGGTGGTGGTGGATGACCTGCGCACGACACTGGACTGGCTGCAGCGGCAGAACCAGGACCCCAAGCACTTGCTGGGTGGCCATCTGGACTTGAATCGCATCGGTGCCCTGGGCCATTCCTTCGGTGGGTCGGCCGCCCTGCAAGCCGCTCGGGTAGACAAGCGCTTGCGGGCCGCAGCGAACCTGGACGGTACCATCCAGGGCAGCCTGGCCGGCCCCTGGAACAAGCCCCTGCTGCTGTATTCGGCTGGTAACGATCCGCAGGATGCCAGCATGGACCAGGTCTGGGCCGTCCATCGAGGGCCGGGGGTGCGCAAGGTCCTGGGGAATGCAGGCCACCATGATTTCACCGATGGCCGCTGGGTGCTCCCAGGGCCCGTGGTCGAAGAGATGGGGGAGGTGTTCGGCAGCATCGACCGCGGCTTGGCGTTGCGTTCCTTGCGCGTGGACCTCAGTGAGTTCTTTGCACGTTATGTGGCCCATCCATAGCCTGGAAGGGATAATGAACCGCTTCAAGAACCGGCCGTTGGGCCGGTTTTGCGTATGGGGAGAGGCATCATGGGCAAAGTGAGGGTGCTAGGCACGACGCAGGAGGCGATCCATGCCGCCGAGACGCAATTGGGGCTGCCCCTGCCGAAGTCTTTCGCCGATTGGCTTTTGGCTAACAATGGCAGGGCCCTGGGCGCCTTGGTGGTGCTCCCGGTCTTCGATGGGCGCGATCCCCGCAAGACCTGGGACTCCATCGTTCGCTATTTCCAGGGGGGCTGGCAGCGGTGGCAAGAGAATTTTGGCGATCGTCCGGAAGGCTGCTCCAGGTTACTGCCGTTCGCGGAGTTCGGAACGGGGGACTGCTACTGCTTCGATTACGCCACGCTCGGTGAAACCGGCGAACCCGTGGTGGTGCTTTGGTCCCATGAGACAGGCCAGGCTTCAGTCGTCGCCGATAGCTATGCAGCCTTCCTGGCCAGCCCTGATCGGCCTGGGTAGCAGGTATTCCCTGAAACCCTGGCAAGAATCAGGCTTGAGTGGCCAAGCTTGTAGTCGGTAGCGCAGGCGCTTGCGCCATGGGATTGGCAGGAGAGCTGCACATGAAGGAACCGGCTCACGGAAGAGGGGGCTGGCTCGCCCTCTGCTCGGTTTGGAGAGTGAGTTCGAAGCGCTCGGGATCGACCAATGAAAAAAATGCTCGGCTTGCGGCTGGTTCATTATCAAACGCACCATAACCGCAGTCGTCATGAGGATAGATCACTAAGCCACTTTTCTCGAAAACAACAAAAAGATGTCCGTGGAACCCACCGCTCAAGGTGTTCTGCGCCAAAGTCGCATGACTCACAGCCAGAAAGCCATCAAGGTTTTCTGGCGAAAGCTCAATGTCGCGTATCGGGAGTTCCGCAGGGGCGTCGTGATAGTCGTAATCGACGAACTGGACAAACCTCCCACGATTGATAGCCCGGGCGTACAACTCTTGGGCTTCGCGTGCCTTGTACCCTTTCCCTCGCAACTGTCTTTGCGTATAGGCGGTTACAAGTGAGCTGTACACGGTAACTTTCTGCGGGTGCTGTCGGAGGTAGTCAAGGACGATGGAGTTTGCTGCCGCGGCGCAGGCTCTTCGGTTAATACCTTTTTTTGAATGGAAATAACCAGCCCATCCTGGGGATGCGCAGTAGCTGCTGAAATCAAGAAAACGTTGAGCATTGTTCACAAGTGGCTTCATCCGTTGTTGTTTCATCCGGGTGCCGCAAGCCTTTGGAAGAATCACCTAGCCAGTGATTGAGCTAGCCACTGGAGCGGACTCTGCACCGGCTGTAGCCACATCGAAGCCTATCGTTCCCTTCTCACGGTGTGTGAGGGCAATAGAAAGATTGGACGATCGTGAATTGATTCGTGCACGTCTTGTTGCTTCAAAAGTGCGAGCGATGGTGTAGCGGGAGCGTAATGCCCAGGACATCGATTCTGTTCGGGTGGTGTTGGAGTTTGTTGCGTCGTGTCACATCGATAACCCTTTACAGGAGGACTCGCGTGACTTTGTGCTTTAGCTCATGTGATTTATTGAAAATCCATGAGTTGAGGAGGGAAGTGGAGCGGGTGAAGGGAATCGAACCCTCGTTATCAGCTTGGGAAGCTGGAGTAATGCCATTATACGACACCCGCTCGAACGGCTGACTTTGTACCAGATGTAACCGGGAATTTGAAGTTTTTCTTTATCTGGCCCGCATTTATCTGTTTTCCCACACTTGCCACAGGGACGCCAGGCGCCACGGACAGAGGGCTCGTCCAAAGACGGATGGCGACCTGTGGAAGCGGGATTTCAGACGGCTCGTGCATGTTGGCCCTGAACGTAGGAGGGGCGCGGACGAGCATCGTATTGCAAGGGCTTGAGGAAGCTCAGCAGCGCCCGGCGACTGTCCTGGCAAGCGGCCTTGTGTTCCATGTCCAGGAAATGCCCTGTCGCGCTGATCGTACTGAAGCTCGAGTTTCGCACATGGTTGGCGAACAGCCGGGCGTCCTTGGCCGAGGTGTACTCGTCCCACTCGCCATTGATGAACAGCACGGGTATCTGAATATTCTTCGCCGCCTTGATGTAGCACTGGCGATCGCTGTTGAGCACATGACTGATGTGAAAGTGCATCTGCCCGTACTCATGCTCGGCCAGGCTGCTCACATGGCGATAGTTGAAGCGCTTGAACAGCGATGGCAAGTGCTTGCCGATGGTGTCGTTGACCAGATGGCCGACGCGATGGCGGTCAAGGTTGCCGAGGTAGTCGACGCCGCGTTCCAGGTAGTCGCGCATCGGTTCGTTGATCACCGGCGAGAATGAGCTGATCACCGCCTTTTCGATGCGCCGCGGGCATTGGGCGAGTGCCTGCAAGGTCGCGGCCCCGCCCCAGGAAAACGACAGCACATGCTCGGCGGCGAAGTGTTCGATGAGCTCCAGCAGGATCTGCCCCTCGATTTCCTTGGTCAGCATGCGCTCATGCCGGTTATGGGCCTTGGAGCGACCTGCATAGGGCTGGTCGTAGAGCACCACGTTGAACTGCGGATGGAGGTTCTTCACGGTTTGGGCAAAGGACGCCGTGGTGGCCATCGAGCCGTTGACCAGGATGATGGTCTTGTCCGCAGCTTCCGCGCGATAGAACTCCGTGTAAACCCGATACTGACCTTGTATATCCAGCACAGCGATTTCTGGCCTCATGTCATAAGACTCCTGGCAAGCGGGTATGCGCGCATACGATGAGTGTGCACGGGCAATGTGACAGGTAGGCATACGCCTGGAATCGGGGCCCATGTCGATCCGGTAAGGCAGGTCGACGGGTATTGTTATAGGCGGGCGATTTACCGGCGCGAATGCAGAGCAGGCAGGGCTCAAGCCGGCAAAGGGTTTCTGGTTATGGGTGTGACTGGTCGGTCATAATTCGGCCGACGGACTGATTCAAGCAGGGAGGTCCGGAACCCGCAAGTGCCGTTGGGTAAATTGTTCGACAGCTTCCGCCCAGCGGTCGTCCCTGGGCGAAAGGTGTCACACCTGCTCTATCTCGGCGGTGTGAAGGGGCCGATATTCACCAGGGGCCAGGGCCGGGTCCAGTATCAGAGGCCCCATGCTCTCGCGATGCAGGCGCACGACCTTGTTGTCGAAATGACCGAACATGCGCTTGACCTGGTGGTAGCGCCCTTCGACGATGCTCAGCCGGGCGCTGCGGGGGCCGAGGATCTGCAACTGCGCCGGCAGGGTAGTGAGGTCTTCGAAGGCGAAGTACAGGCCCTGGGCGAAGGTCTGGACATACTCGGGGCCAATCTGCCGTTCGGTCTCCACGTAGTAGCGCTTGGGCAGCTTGGTTTGTGGCTGGGTCAGTCGCCGTGACCAGCTGCCGTCGTTGGTGATCAGCAACAGCCCGGTGGTGTTGTAGTCCAGGCGTCCGGCGATATGCAGTTCATGCAGGTCGGGCTCGTCGAGCAGCTCGAGCACGGTCTTGTGTTCGGGGTCGCGGGTGGCGCTGACGCAGCCCATGGGCTTGTGCAGCATGAAGTAGCGCGCTGGCTTGCCGGCCTGCACCACCTCGCCGTCCAGCTCCACCCGGCTGAATTCACGGACCTCGGCCATGGCATCGGTGACTGGCCGACCATCGATGCGTACGCGCTGTTGCGCTAGCAACAGGCGGGCTTGCTGGCGGTTCAAGTGCGGCAGGTTACTGAGGAAGCGATCAATACGCATGGTGCCCAGGCCTTGCAGGCAGGAAGCGCGGGCTCATGAGCGTGGTGCCTGGGCCGTGCGCAACTGCGCCTCGACACCCGCACAGCGCGGACACAGGCACGATTGGTTGCGCAGCTCTTGCGGCAGGGCCTCGATGACGGCAGGGTCGATACTCACGCTGTAGCACCAGCAGGCACGGTCGGCGCTGCGCGGGTCGGCCAGGGTGCAGTCATTGCGGGCGCCGCAGGCTGGGCAAAGGTCGGGTCTGTTCATGGTATGCAGGGGTGTTTGCGCGCAGGCTCGATGGTGTCCGGCCTGCTTCGCATGGGCGGCTCGGGGTAACAGGTTGTGCAGGGTGTCTGCGGATTGCGGACCGGTCAAGCAGCGGCTGACGATCAGTGGCAAGTACCGTGGCCTGGCGGGTTCTCGTGCCCAGGTCGCCGGTGGTCGTCAGGCACTATAAATGTGGGGGTGAGAACCGCACTGAAAGCGGTTTTCGCGGTCAGATATGTTGTCAGTCAGCCATTGCTGGCTGCCGCCTGCCAGCGTCGCTGGTCTGGCTTCTTCGCGGTCCAGGAGGCCGCCATGTATCGTCGACTTCTGCTGCTTATCCTGTTGGGTTCGAGTCTTTGCGCGTGCGTCCCCTATTACGATGGAGACTCCGGTTACTACGGCTCCCGGGTCTACAGCTCGCCGGCGCCGGCCTATTACTACGGTGGCGGTTCTTCCTATTACTACTCCACTGGGCGCAGCTACTACGCGCCCCGCTATTACCAGCCAGCCCCCCGTTACTACCAACCGGCACCACGCTACTACCAGCCTCGACCGGGGTACCGGCCATACCCGGGTCATGGTTGGGGAGGGCATGATCATCAGGGTAACTGGGGCAATAACAATGGGGGCAACCACGACTGGGGAGGCCATGGCGGTCATGACCGCGGCCGGGGAGGGCGCGGCCACTGAGGCTCGCACGACCCGCAATCCTAGGGCCGTTGCACGCCGGGGCTGGATACTTCCCATCCCCGGTAGTGGGTTGGCCGTTAATAGCCTGTGAGGTCCGCCAACGGATGACGGCCCTCCCAGGCCTTGTGGAAATGCGCCTTGACCACGGCTTCCGGCACGCTGGTGATATCTGCCCAGTGCCAACGTGGCTGGTGATCCTTGTCGATCAGGCGTGCACGCACCCCTTCGGCGAACTCCGGGTGCCGGCAGCAATTCAGGCTCAGGGTGTACTCCATCTGGAACACCTCGGCCAGCGACAGGTAGCGGGCCCGGCGGATCTGTTCCCAGACCAGGTGTGCCGTCAGTGGACAGCCTTCGGCGAGGGTCTTGGCCGCACGGCTGTAGAGCGTGTCCTGATGGTCGTGCAACTGGCCAATGGCGCGCCAGGCACAGGCCACGTCGCTGACGTCCAGCCATTGGTCGATTTCGGCCCGACGCGGCAACCATTGTGCTTCGGGCATCTGCCCCAGGGCTTCTTGTTGCAGGGCCTTGAGCAGGCTATTGAGCTGGCGTGGGGTCTGTTCCTGCCAGTTCAATTGCAGCAGCCCCTGGATCAACGCCTCTTGCTGCTCATCCAGCAGGAAGCGGTCGGCCAGGCCCAGGTCCAGGGCATCGCGGCCGTTCATGTGGGCACCGGTGAGCCCCAGGAACAGCCCCAGCTTGCCGGGCATGCGCGAAAGGAACCAGCTGGCCCCCACGTCGGGATACAGGCCAATGCTGATTTCCGGCATCGCCAGGCGGCTGCTGGGGGTGACGATGCGGATGCCGGCGCCTTGCAGCAGGCCCATGCCGCCTCCGAGCACATAGCCATGGCCCCAGCAGATCAATGGCTTGGGATAGGTGTGCAGACGGTAGTCGAGACGATACTCCGCGGCGAAGAAATGCCCGGCCAGGGCTGGTACCTGGCCGGGTTGTGCCAGGCAAGCCAGGGCCAGGCTGCGGACCTCGCCACCGGCACAGAAGGCCTTGGCACCGTTGCCACGCAACATCACGCAGACCACGCGGGGGTCCTTGGCCCAGGCGTCGAGGCGTTCGCTCAACTGCTGGATCATGGGCAGCGACAGGGCGTTGAGGGATTTTTCCGCGTCCAGGGTAGCGATGGCGATGCGGGCGCCGCCGGTACCGGTGAGTTCTTCGACGTGCAGGTTCATCGTGACCTCGATGGAAAATAAGAGCGGTCAGTATGATCGCCGTGAGGGAAAGTACTGCTCCTGTGTCAGATCAATTGACAAGCGAAGTCGGCTTTCCTAGGGTGCGGCCATTGTTTTTCACGGGCATGGCCATGACTGCTGACGATCGTATCAAACTCGAACCGAGCTGGAAGGAGGCACTGCGTGCCGAATTCGAGCAGCCCTACATGAGCGAACTGCGGGAGTTCCTGCGCCAGGAATATGCCGCCGGCAAGCAGATCTATCCGCCGGGTCCGCTGATCTTCAACGCCCTGAATTCGACACCCCTGGACAAGGTCAAGGTGGTGATCCTCGGCCAGGACCCCTACCACGGCCCGGGCCAGGCCCATGGGTTGTGCTTTTCGGTGCAGCCGGGCGTGCCCGCGCCACCCTCGCTGGTGAATATCTACAAAGAGCTCAAGCGCGACTTGAACATCGACATCCCCAACCACGGTTACCTGCAGAGCTGGGCCGACCAGGGCGTGTTGATGCTCAACACCACCATGACCGTGGAGCGCGCCAATGCCGCCTCCCATGCGGGCAAGGGCTGGCAATTCTTCACCGATCGGATCATCGAGGTGGTCAGCGCCCACCAGCCGCACCTGGTCTTCCTGCTCTGGGGCTCCCATGCCCAGAGCAAGCAGAAGTTGATCGACGCGACCAAGCACCTAGTGCTGACTTCCGTGCACCCATCGCCCCTGTCCGCTTACCGTGGGTTCCTCGGTTGCGGGCATTTCAGCCGTACCAACAAGTTCCTCGAGCAGAACGGCGAAGCCCCGATCGAGTGGCGCCTGCCACCGCTGTAGGCCAGCCCTGTGGTCGCTGCCCGACCCAAGTCTGCGGCAGCGGCTACAGGTCCTTGTTCCAGTGGCGGAACAGGGGCTCGGCAAGGAACAGCACGAACAACAGGCGCATCACCTGCATCGCTGTCACCAATGGCACCGACAGTTGCAGCACCTCGGCCGTCAGGCTCATTTCCGCAATGCCTCCGGGCATCATGCCCAGGGTCAGTGAACGCAGATCCAGGTGAGTCAGCAGGCTCAAGCACCAGGCCGCCAGGCCGGCGATCAACATGCTCAGGGCGGTGCCTACCAGCGTACGCCCCATGAATGAGGGCGCCCGACGAAAGAACTGCCGATTGAAATGACAACCCAGGCCGCTGCCGATCAGCCACTGGCCCAGCTGGCTGGCTCCGTCCGGCAGGCCGATGTGCAGGTTCCAGGCGATGCTCGCCGTGGCGCTGAGCAGCAAGGGGCCGAACAACCAGGGGTTGGGTTGGCGCAGGCGCTGCCAGAGCCAGGCCAGCAGCGCTCCGGCGGGAAACAGCAGGGCCAGCCAGTGCCAGTCGACGACCGCCCCTTGCAATACCGGTGAGCCTTGGCCCAGCAGGTACTTGAAGGCGGCGGGTACGCACAGCACCACCGCCAGTACCCGCAAGCTCTGTCCGGCGGCTACCCGGCTGAGTACCGCGCCATTGCGTGCGCCGAGGTTGACCATTTCCCCCGAACCACCCGGCATGCTGGAGAAGAAGGCGGTGGCCCGATCCTCGCCGGTACGTCGTAGCAACCAGACCGCCACTACGCTGGACAGGCTGGTAACCAGCGCACCGCAGAAGATCAGGCCGAAATGGCTCATGACCTGTTCCATCACCGCCGGGGTGAAGTGCAGGCCGATGCCGATGCCCACCACCCATTGTCCGCATTTGCGACCGCCGGGAATTTCCCCCAACTGCCATGGGGTCAGGCAGCGCACCAGGATGACGGCCAGCAACGAACCGACCATCCAGGGCAATGGCCAGCCGACCTGGCTGGCCAGATAGCCACCCGCCAGGCCCACCAGGGGCGTGCCCCACCATTGCCTGAAGGTGGCGTCAGACATCGGCTAAGGCGCGGCGTTGGCTGGCACGCTTGCGCCAGATGCGCAGCAGCGGCATGAGCAGCATGCACAGGGTCAGTGCCCAGACACCGACGGTGATCGGGCTCGACCAGAGGATTTCCAGGGCGCCGTTGGAGATCGACAGTGCACGACGCAGGTTCTGTTCCATCAAGCCGCCGAGGATGAAGCCCAGCAGCACCGGCGAGAGCGGGAAGTCGAGCTTGCGCAGGATGTAGCCGAAAATGCCGATGCCCACCATCAGGAACAGGTCGAAAGTGGTGGCATGCACGGCATAGACGCCGATCGCGGTGATGATCGCGATGGCCGGCACCAGGGCCCAGTTCGGCACCGCGAGGATGCGGGTGAAGATGCGGATCATCGGGATGTTGAGGATCACCAGCATGATGTTGGCGATGAACAACGAGGCGATCAGGCCCCAGACGATGTCCGGTTGTTGCTGGAACAGCAACGGCCCCGGCGTGATGTTGTACAGCGACAGGGCGCCGATCATCACCGCCGTGGTGCCCGAGCCCGGCACGCCCAGGGTCAGCATCGGCACCAGGGCGCCGCAGGCCGAGGCGCCGATCGCGGTTTCCGGAGCCGCCAGGCCGCGCTTGTCGCCTTCGCCGAACTTGCCGCTGGCCCCGGCGATGCGTTTCTCGGTCATGTAGGCCACGGCGCTGGCCAGGGTCGCGCCTGCACCGGGCAATACCCCCATGATGAAGCCCAGCAGGCCGCAGCGCAGGTTGACGGTGAACACCGAGGCGGCTTCCTTGAAGTTGAACAGCATGCGTCCGGTGGCCTTGACCGCTTCCTGGCCGCGGTGGGTCTTTTCCAGCAGCAGGAGGATTTCGCTGATGGAAAACAGGCCCAGTACCAGGACCACGAACTGAATGCCGTCGGCCAGATGGATGCTGTCACCGGTGAAGCGATACACGCCGCTGTTGGCATCGATGCCTACCGCCGACAGGAACAGCCCGATCAGCGCGGCAATGAAGGTCTTCAGTGGCCGGTCGCCCGCCATGCCGCCGAGAGCGACGATGGCGAACACCATCAGCACGAAATATTCCGCAGGGCCGAAGGCGATGGCCCACTTGGCCAGCAGCGGGGCGAACAGCACCATGCCGCAGGTGGCGATGAAGGCGCCAAGGAACGAACTCCAGGCCGATAACGACAGGGCCACCCCGGCCAGGCCCTTGCGAGCCATCGGATAACCGTCGAGGGTGGTCATCACCGTAGAGGCCTCGCCGGGGATGTTCAGCAGGATCGAACTGATCCGGCCGCCGTACTCGCAGCCCAGGTAGACCGCCGCCAGCAGGATCAGCGCCGACTCCGGCGGCAGGCCCAGGGCGAAGGCGATGGGGATCAGCAGCGCCACGCCGTTGATCGGGCCCAGGCCCGGCAGCAGGCCGACGACGGTGCCGATCAGGGTGCCGGTGAGGGCGGTGACCAGGTTGTACGGGCTCAGCGCGACGCCGAAGCCCTGGCCGAGATAGCTCAAGGTATCCATATCAATTCTCCAGAACGTCGAGCAGGCCCAGGGGCAGGGGCACGTCCATGACCCGATCGAACAGCCAGTACAGGCCGATGCTGAGCAGGCTGACGATCACCAGGCTGGGCAACCAGCGGCCGCCATACAGGCGGGCCATGGGGACGCCGACGAGGATCCCGGCGAGAATGAAGCCCAGGGGTTCGAAGGTGCCGGCCAATACCAGCAGCAGGGCTACGCAGAGGGCGATCTTGACCAGGGTTTCACGGTCCAGGGGCGGTTCGTCGTCGCTGTGCTTGATCGGTGTCGGGCGCACCAGCAGGTACAGCAGCGCCAGGCCCATCAGGCCGAGCATGAGTAGCGGAAAGGCCCTTGGGCCCACGGGTTCGTAGGAAAAGGCCGCCTGGTACGGCCAGGCCATCAGGGCCAGGCCCGCGCAGGCGAGCAATAGCAACGCGGCAAACAGACGTTGAATGAGCATGGCGAACTCCCGCCCACCCTCAGGTCCGAGGGCAGGCTGTCAGAAAGGAACGGTCACTGGATCAGGCCGAATTCCTTGGCCAGGGCCTTGTAGTCGGCCACCTGTTTCTTCACGTAGGTGTCCAGTTCCGGGCCGGTCATGGCGAAGGGGAACAGCTCGCGCTGGTCACGCAGCTTGGCGAACTCCTCGGAGGCCAGGAGCTTGTCGAAGGCGTTTTTCCACCAGGCGTATTCCTCGTCGCTGACCTTCGGCCCCAGGTAGAAGCCGCGCACCACCGGCCAAACGATGTCATAGCCCTGTTCCTTGGCAGTGGGGATGTTCTTCATTTCCGGCTCGTCCAGGCGCTGCTCGGAAAACACCGCCAGCAAGCGCATGTCGCCGGCGAGGATGTGCGGCATGGAGTCGGAGATGTCGGTACTGCCCACCTGGATGTGCCCGCCCAGCAGGGCCGTGGCGATTTCCCCGCCGCCCTCCAGGGCCACGTAGCGCAGGTCCCGCGGGTTGATGCCCGCGGCCTTGGCGATCAGCGCGGTTTGCATCCAGTCCTGGCTGCCGACGGTGCCGCCGGAGCCGATCACCACCTTGCTCGGATCTTTCTTCAGGGCCGCGACCAGGTCATCGAGAGTCTTGTAGGGCGAATCGTTCTTCACCGCGATGGCGCCATAGCTGGTGCCCACGGCCGCCAGCCAGTGCACGGCGTTTTCATCGAAGCGCCCGAACTTGCCCTGGGCCAGGTTCAGCAGCGAACCGCTGGACCAGGCCACCAGGGTCCCGGCATCGGCCGGGCGCTGGGCCACGACCGCGTTATAGGCCACGGCCCCGACGCCGCCGGGCATGTAGGTGACGCGCATCGGTTTGCTGAGGATCTTCTCGTTGACCAGGGCGCTCTGCACCAGCTTGCAGGTCAGGTCGAAGCCGCCGCCGGGGGAGGCCGGGGCGATGCATTCCGGGCGCTTGGGTTCGGCGGATGCGGCCAGCAGCTGGCCGGTGAACAACAGGCAGCCGACGGCGAGGGCCAGTTTACGCAATGAAAAGTCCATGAGTGTCTCCACAGGAGTTGTTATCGGTATGCCCGGGTCGTCCTCGATCCTTGGGCGCAGGGGCCGGCCTGCCAGCACCGGCCGTGGGCGCGGCCTGTGGGATCACCACAGGGCCACGCTGTAGCTCACCAGCAGGCGTACCTCGTCCGCGTCGCGAGCCGAATAGTTGGAGCGGTAGGTGGCATTGCGCAGGCGCACCGCAACATCCTTGAAGGTGCCGCTTTGCACCACGTACTTGACCTCGGTGTTGCGTTCCCATTCCTTGCCGGTGTCGCCGTTCTTCAAGGCGATGTTGTCGCCGCTCAGGTAGCGGGTCATGAAGCTCAGGCCGGGAATCCCCAGCTTGGCGAAGTCGTAGTCGTAGCGGACTTGCCAGGAACGTTCCTCGGCGCCGGCGAAATCGTTGATCTGCACGAAGTTCACCAGGTATGGGTCGCTGCCATCGACATAGGGAAAGGCGCTGTCGCCGGACATGTGCTGATAGCCGGCGCTGAGTTTATGTCCCTTGAGGGCGTAGCTCACCAGGCCGTTGAGGGCGCGGTTGTCGATTTTTCCACCGCGGGCCTGGCCCTGGTCATTGCTGATGGCCAGGCGCAGGTCGCTGGCGAAGGTGCCGGGCCCCATGGGGCGCGACGCCACCAAGCCGACAAAGTGCTGGTTGTAGACGTCGTCGAGCTGGGCGAAATGGTAGCTGGCGGTGATCTTGTCGCTGAGCTTGTAGTCCAGGCCGCCGAAGTTGAAGTGCTTGCCGGCCACGTTGCCGGCGAAGCGGCTGTTCTTGTTGTTGAGGCGGATATCCTCGTAGTTGCTGTCGTCGCGGTCCTTGGCTTTGTCCAGGCGGCCGCCGGTGAAGGTCAGGTTGCTGATTTCCCTGGAGGTCAGCAGGCCGCCCTGGAAGGTCTGCGGCAAGATCCGCCCATCGTTGGGCTTGAGGATCGGCAGTTCGGGGATCAGGCTGCCGACCTTCAGTTCGGTGGCGGAGAACCTGATTTTGCCGGTCAGGCCCAGCTTGGAGTACTGGTTGGCCGCGCGCCCATCGTCGTGGGTCGGCAAGAGGCCGGTGCCGGTACGGTCGGGGCTGGAGTCGAGCTTGACGCCCAGCATGCCCAGGGCATCGACGCCAAATCCCACGGTGCCTTCGGTGTAGCCCGACTGCAGGTTGAGCATGAAGCCCTGGGCCCACTCGTCGCGCTTGGATTGCTGGGCGCTGGTGCCGTCGCGAAAGTCGCGATTGAAGTACATATTGCGGGTTTCGAAGGTGGCGCTGCTGTCTTCGAAGAACGCGGCCTGGGTCAGCGGAGCAGCAAGGGCGGCGGCGCTGGCGAGGGCGGTCGGGGTCAGGCGGGAGAAACGCACAGGCGCGCTGGCCTGGGAGTGCGTGGATGGCATCCGGTGGTACTCCGATATTGTTCTTATTCTGATGAAAACGCTTCGAGGCGCTTTGCATGTCGGCGGAACTCGGCAAGGCTGCCGAAACTTTCCGTAACAGGACTCTAAGG